>Ga0207866_1000021_pt1 | contig 239370 bp, 230 predicted proteins | sample HigsolmetaAR203D_FD_184835 | JGI IMG/M metagenome (GOLD analysis project Ga0207866, IMG submission 184835) | Ionic liquid and high solid enriched microbial communities from the Joint BioEnergy Institute, USA - AR20-3-D (SPAdes) (version 2) ... | reverse complement strand
CGGCATGATGCGAATTCTGCAAGGACCGAAACAGAGCAGCACGACGGGGATGGCACTCAAAGCTCTAAGAGGATATTGACTAAAAAATCAGACAACTCTCCGTTAATTGATGAATGAAATTGGCAAAGCGCTTACAAGGCGAGGGGCTCTTCGAAATTCTTTAATCCAGAGCTCTAAAGGGTGCCCACACTAGCTTGACACTGACGAATAAAACGATGAATTCGACATTCCGTTTATGTTAAGCTATAATCTATAAAGAAATCTTATAGTTGAATGTTGGCCGTTTTGGATGCGGGCTGGAGATTGAACGGCGGAATGGTTCCGGAGTCAGTGTACTGATCGAATCCAACAAATCTTGTCATAGAAAAGGGGAATGAGTTTGGATCATATGGTTTTTGAAGTCGGATTGGCACTGATCCTCATCGCGATCGTGTCCGTCGTCGCTCAACGGTTGAAACAGTCGATCATTCCGTTCCTGATCATCCTCGGTATGCTCGTCGGACCTCATCTGGAGGTGCTGAATTTCGGCTCCATCGATCTGACCTTCGTTCACAGCCAGGAGACGATCAGTTTCCTGGGACGGATCGGGATCTTGTTCCTGCTGTTCTTTCTGGGCGTGGAATTTTCCGTTCAGAAGATGGTCAAGTCGGGGCGCTCGATCATCATCGGCGGCACCGTGTACGTCGCGATGAACTTTGTCCTCGGCCTTATTTACGGGCTGCTCGTCGACCTCGGAATCTACGAGGCGCTGATCACGGCGGGCATGCTATCCGTATCGTCCACCGCGATCGTCGCAAAAGTACTCGTCGATCTGAAACGGACCGGCAATCCCGAAACGGAATTGATCCTTGGCATCATCCTGTTCGACGATCTTTTTCTCGCCGTTTTCATGTCGATTATGTCCGGCGTCTTGCTGGGCGACACCTCTTCGCCTCTCGGCGTGATCGTGTCCGTACTCATTTCCATGGGCTACATGCTGCTGTTTTTCATCATTGCAAGGAAAGGCCCTCCGATCCTGAACAGGCTGTTGAACATCACCTCCAACGAAGTGTTCATCATAGTAGTGTTCGCGGTGTTGTTCTTCGTGGCCGGCTTCTCGGAGAAACTGCATGTGGCGGAAGCGATCGGCGCGCTGCTGCTCGGTCTGGCGCTGTCGGAAACGGAACACGCCCATCGGATCGCGCAGATGGTCATTCCGTTCCGCGACTTTTTCGGGGCGCTGTTCTTTTTCAGCTTCGGGCTCAGCATCGATCCGTATTCGCTGCTTGACGCGGTGTGGCTGGCGCTCGGCGCGGTGCTGATCACGATCGTCAGCAATTATATCGCGGGCCTCGTGTCCGGCAAGCAGGCTGGGCTGTCCGTCAAATCGTCGACGAATATCGGGCTTACAATCATGGCGCGCGGCGAATTTACGATCATCGTGGCGGCGCTCGGCGTCAGCGCCGGACTGAACCCCGTCCTGCAGCCGTTTTCCGCGCTGTATGTGCTGATCATGGCCGTCATCGGACCGATCATCGCGAAGCAGTCCAAGCTGGTGTACACCGGATTGGCCAAGATCGGCATCGGCCGAAAAGAACTGGAGAAGCAGCGCGCGAAAGCCAAGGTTCGGAAAGGCGGCGAAACGTGACGGGATCTATCTCGGGGCATCATCATGCGGAGCATCATGATGAAAAAAGGCCGACATCATGAAGGAGAAGCCTGTATATGTCGGAAAAGGGTGGCTATTCTGCGGACAAAGGGTATAATGGAGATAAGTGAAATATTGGATTATGTTTTGTCTATGATCGGTTGCGAATTATGGAACGAAAGGATTGTATGCTGATGGATATTCGTGAATCGGATTTGCCGGGTATCGGGCGCAAATATCAGATAGATACGCGAAGCGGGGACCGGCTGGTGGTCATCATTCACGATGACGGCCGCAGGGAACTGTATCATTTTGACAAGGATGACATGGATGAAAGTTTGTCGATGATCACGCTGGACGACCATGAAGCGAGACAGGTGGCCGGAATCATCGGCGGCATGACCTACAGGCCGAAGGCGCTGGAGACGATCGAAGTCGCGCTGGACGATCTGATCATTGAATGGTTCAAGGTCGAAGCGCACGCCAAATGCATCGGCAGATCGATCGGGGAGCTTAATTTCCGGCAGAAGACCGGGGCGACGATCATCGCGGTCATTGAAAAGGACAGGCAGACGATCACCCCCGGACCGGACCAGGTGATCCATGCCGATTCGATTCTCGTCGTGGCGGGAGAGCGCCAAAATCTGAAACGGCTGAAAGAGATGCTGATGAGCGAAGCGTAACATCTGCCATCCGCGCGCGCCGCTTCGCTGGATAGGACCGCTCACCGGGTGTGGACGTTGTCACATATTCGGAATAAGTCACAACAGCACGTGAAACCACGCGGGTGCGCGCTGAACTTCGCCGACAAGCAGGCTGTCCCGGCCGGCCTTTATGGCCGCAAGGGCGGCCTGTTTCTGTTTCGCGCATGTTGAAGCCCGCGCATGCCCTTCCTGTGTGCCGGACTGCTTTACCCTATATTCTTCAATCCTCCTTCAACATATACAGAGAAATCTCTTCAAAAAAACTTCCCCACGCTGTTCACGATCATTTCGATCATATGCTCGATATAGATGGTAATGATAATAGGATGAAAATTCGCGATGCAGACCCACAATGCGCACCCCGCTGCGGAAACGCCTGCGAAAACGGCGGCGTCCAGGTATTTTTTCCTTTTTATGAGCGCCGCAAACGGAAAGATCGTCAGCGGCACGAGCAGGATGAGGATGGTTATCATCTGCCGGATCAACTCCCCTTGGCTGGCTTTCTTTTTTTGCCCGCCCGTTTGATCCAGGTGACCGCCAGCAAAATCATCGGAATGAGCATCACGAAGAAAACGTAATAGACGAACATGTATTTGTCGACCCATTCCCCGTTTTGGATCGGATTTTCATAGATGGACAGCGCCAGGGCCGACAGAAGAATCGTCAGGGAGACAAAGTGGGGCCATTGCGTCTGGAGCCGGAAAACCTGGCGAAGCGTTTCCGATGCGCCGTACACGAGCACCAGCAGTTTGATGAAAATGAGGATGAGCAGAATCATGGAAATCACCGAATGGATGTTGACGAGCACCTCACCGATGGACACATCCTGAACAACCGTGTACACCGGGAACGTCAGTTGCGACGCTCTCTCCACGCCGAGCAGACCGATCACCATGAACAGAGTCGTGCTGATGGATAAAGCGGCGCTGAATATTCCCAGCAGGAAAGGGCGGAAAGGTTCCTGCCTGACCAGCGGAAACAGCATGACAAGGGCGTAGGTTTCCATAAAAGGGTAGCCGATAAACGCGTGGTATCCGAGGATCGCTTTCATGTCGGTCTGAAAAACGGGCAGCAGCCGTTCCCAGTTCCAGTTCACCATCGCCAGCAGCAATGAAATCCAGAAGGGGAAAAAAAGAAACGGCGTGACGATCTGATTCAGTCTCGCGATGGCTTCCGCCCCCTGCATCACCGTGTAACAAGCGACGATGAGGAACATGATGTGAAACACGCTCTTCGGTGTTTGCGGCATGATCGTCCCGTTCAGGAAATCGCTCGTATTTCTCAAGATCCATCCCGCCAGCAAACTGCAGAATAAAAAGAAGAGCAGCGAGACGGCGGTCCCGCCGGCACGCCCCAAAGCCTCCATAGAGATTTGCACGATGTTTTTGCCGGGATAATACCGGTACAGAACCAGCCACAGCAGACTGATGAGCATGCCGACGCCTCCCGCCCACAGCGGCATGAGCCAGGCATCCTGTTTTCCTTGTTGGATCAGCCGGGAGATCAGCACGAACATCGTCGTGCCCAGGATAAAGTTAACGGTCAACAGATAAAATTGGAAGCGGGAAATCATGAGCTTCACCTGGTTCCTTCATAAAGTTGTTTTATACTGCCCGTTCTCCGGAGATGAGATTCCACGTCGATCGTCACTTTCGCGTTTTTCGCCGCCTCATCAAGATCGGATATGCGGGGCGCCTTTATGCGCAACAGGTCTTTGATCCGGAGCAGATCCCATCCTTTTTCGCGCGTCGACTCATAGAAGGTGGTTAACTCGTCGATGATGATCTGGCCTATTCTCTTTTCCATTTGATCCACTTCATTTCTGGTATGGGGAACGAATATATTGCTCAAGGTGGTGGACAGTTCCAGATCGAGACCGAACCAGACGACGGGCGCGTCTTCCTGTTGCACGACCTTCTTTCTCAGACGCTCCAGCCGCAATTCCACGGATACCTTTTTGCCGTTCATCATGAAATGCTGGACATGTCGTCCCTTGTCCCCGTTCATCAAATGATACCAGGTCAATTGCTCGTCGTTCAGCGTGCCGACCATGCGGTAGTCGCGAAACACCGCTCCGCCTTCGATTATGAAATTTTTACGGTCGGCATCGATCTCCGCCGACCTTTTGCCGCTGTCGGAGTAAGGAGCTTCGGTCATCTCGGTGATCATCGGCAATACGGTCATATTGCCTCTTTCCATCTGCTCGATGAAATCGTTGATCTTGATGTTTCCGCCGGCGAGAAGAGCATCCCGATTCAGCAGCACGAGCCGGTAATCGATCGAGTCGGACGGCAGCCGTTCAAGCGGCGTGTAGGTGTACATGACGTCGGAGATCTGTCCTTCGACGATGAGGACCGGAACCGACGAGCGGCTGCTGGGCTGCATTTCGAGAAAGTTGACGATATCGAGAATCCCTTCGACCGCGGTTCGTTTGGAAATAAGCAGGATTCTGACGTGGGCCAGAAACAATTTGCGCGGCAGCAATTTGTAAATTTCGGTGCTGATCTCTCCGAAGTCCGATCCGCTGACAAGGAACGTGTAGACCGGAGCCTGTTCGCCGCCCGGCGTGCCTTTGGCGGAAGTGCCGCTGAGCGGGTTGATGATTTGAAAATACACGTTTTTTTGCCCGGTATCCGGATCGATATCCACTCCGATCATGCTCACCAGCGCCAGTTCGTTCAGGTCTGTTTTGTCCCAGCAGGCCGTAAGAAGAAAGACGAGCGTCACCAGGATGAGCATCGCGGCCGTATGACGGTAAACCATAGAGATTCCTCCGCGTTATCGGTTGTTTTTTTTCAATTGGCGCATATAGACGGGCAGCACACCTGCTTTCAGCCAAGGACGCGGCATTCGGAGGAGAATGTCCTTCCAGTCCATGCCGTTGGTCGGAGAGACCGGAGTCATGTATGGCACGCCGAACGATGTGAGCGAGACGAGATGGGCGATCAGAAACAGAGCGCCGCACAAAACGCCGAACAGTCCGAGAAAGCCGGCCAGCAGCACGAACGTAAAGCGCAGGAGACGCTGGGACATGCCGAAGCTGTAGACCGGAACGACGAAATTGGTGATGCCGGTGACGGCGACGACGATAACGATGGCGGCGGAGATCAGACCGGCTTCCACTGCGGATTGTCCCAGCACGATCGCGCCGACGATCGACAGCGCCTGTCCGACCGCCCGAGGCATGCGCAATCCCGCTTCCCGGATAATTTCAAACATGACTTCCATGATCAGCACTTCGAAGATGGCGGGGAAGGGAACCCCTTCGCGCTGGGCGGACAGGCTGATCAGCAGTTGGGGCGGGATCAGCTCCTGATGGAACGTCGTCGCGGCGACATACAGGGACGGGACGAACACGGCCGTGAAGAAGGAGATCAGCCGGATGACGCGGATGAACGTGGCGATGTCCGCCCTCTGGTAATAATCTTCCGGCGAACTGAAAAATTCAAAAAACGTCATCGGCGCAAGCAGAACGCTGGGCGTCCCGTCCACCATCACGGCCACTTTGCCGTCCAGCAGCTGCGCGGCCACCACGTCGGGGCGTTCGGTGTTGGACAAAGTGGGGAAGGGAGTCAGAATCCGTTCCTGAATAAACTCCTCCACATAGGCGCTTTCCAGCACGCTGTTCGTCTTGATGGCCGACAGACGGCTCCGTACTTCCTCCACCAGAGACTGCGGTGCGAGGTTTTCCATGTATGCCATGATTAAGGTCGTGCTGGTTTGGCTGCCGATTTTCATCTTTTCGAAACGAAGAGAAGGATTGCGGATGCGTTTGCGGATGAGCCCGACATTGGTCTGGATGCTTTCCGTAAATCCTTCGTGCGGACCGCGAATGGTCGATTCCGAGTTCGGCTCGTCCATGGTCCGCTCTTTGGGATTGATCACATTGATGAGGCATATTCGTTCTCCGGCAAAATCGACCAGCGCGCAGTGTCCCGTCAAAAGCGAGTTCACCGTCCGCTCAAGCAGTTGTTCGTAAGGTTCGGAAAAGGGAAGTTCGAGCATGAATCCGCCTTTGTCGGTTTGGGGCGGTGTGGTCTCGGCAAACCCGCCGCGGACGCAGGATTCCAGAATATATTCGTCGATCGCGTGCTTGTCCGATATCGACTCCAAATAGATGCACCAGGTGTGACTATTCTCCCGCACGGACAACGAGCGGCAGATCAAATCCGGGGGATCTCCCAGAGCGGATTGAATGTCTTGAATCAAACGGCCTTGGATGGTTTGTGTCTGTCTGTTGTCTGTCATTGCCGAACCTCCGGATCATCAGATGCTGTGCGCTCAAGATGACGAAGAAGAAGAAAATAAAGACAAGAAAGATAAGATTGAAGTTGTCCGAATATGCCCGCGGGATCACGGCATGCGGATCAGGTTTGCAAAAACGATCTGTCTGGTTAAGATTATCTTTTTCCAAAGGAAAAAAAATTTATTCCCTTGGCAGGGGCTGTTTGTCTTGTTCGTTTGCGGCCGTTTGATAAAATGAAGACCGCCCTCCCCGCTTCCGTTTCGGAAGTGGGAGGGCGGCCTGGGAATCGAACGCGCATTTTTGCCGGATCAGCAATGTCATGAAGGCGGTCGGCAGACTGACAAGTTATCCGTGCGATCCCGGCGAACCGGTCATCTGCCCAACTTGAGGATCGCGGGCGTACGCGAAGAGATTCAGGCGCGTTCAGCGCAGAGGAGCGCGGAACCCCGCCGCTTCGGCTTCTTCCACGGTGCAGAACATGACTTCCGCGACCGTGCTGTCGTAGTATCGGCTTCCGGGCACATGGTAGATCCGTTCGTTTTTCGAATTGATGTTGCCTTTGATTAACGGTTCGTCGCAGGACGCAAGGGTCACCGTTTCATCCTCGCCCCACAGCCCCCGGTTGTTTTCCCGCGCTTCCCGTTCAAGCGAGACGAATCGTTCCGCGTACGTGACGTTCGGCGGAACGGTCATCGTGTTGGCGTATCCTTCTTTCAGCAGCAGTTCGTTGAACATTTCCGGTTCCGGCTTCATGAACACATAACGGAGCAGTCTTCCGTACCGGTCCGTATCTCCGACATCCGCGATCAACACGACTTCTTTGTCCAGCAGCCGCTCGGTTGTGAATTGCTTCGCTTCCAGACCGTAGGCTTCGTTTTTGCCGTTCGTGATCTCGGGAGTGTTCACGCCGATCAGACGGACTCTGTGCCCGCCGTTGATCACGAACGTATCGCCGTCGATGACGCGTTCGATGATCGCTTCGGCATACGATTTGCCCCGCAGTTCGGGATATGCGTCCCAAATGAGAGACATATAGGAATCGGCGGACGGAGACGCCCCGCAGCCGCTCATGACGAACATGCCGATTCCGAGCGCCAGTTTTTTCAGTTTCGCAAATCTCATCTGTCTGTCACCTCTGCAGTATCACGATGTATAAATCAGCGCTCACCAACTTCATACTATACGTGTGAAAAACCGGAACGTAAAGTGATTTTCCATACGCATGCGAACCGAAGCGAGCGAGATGTCCGAGATCCGTCCAAAACATGAAACGGTAAAGAGGTTTACTATGAAACCAGGCGTGAATAATCCGTTCGGGAGCAACCCGTTGATCGTGCAGAGCGATATGTCGGTACTGGCCATGTCCGACCATGAAAACTATGAGGAAATCAGGCGGCGTCTGAGCGAGTTCGCCGATCTGGTGAAGATGCCGGGACGCATCCATATGTACAAAATGACGAGATTGACGCTTTGGAACGCGGCCAACAACGGCTTGCGCGCGCAGGAGATCGTCGGCTTTTTGGAAGAAAACAGCGGCTTCGCCCTGCCGCACCGCGTCCGCGGCGAGATATACCATATCGTTGGCCGGTACGGAATGGCGAAAATCGTCTCGCAGGGCGGCCGCCTGTATCTGCACTGTCCGGATTCCGGTTGGCTGCAGACGATCCTCGAGACGCCTGGGGTGAACGACTATGTGACGAAATCGGACGACGACGGCCTGCTGCTCATTCATCCCGGCATGCGGGGCTTGCTGAAGCAGACGTTGGTCAAGGCGGGCATACCGGTTCAGGATGTTGCGGGATACCGGCAGGGACAACATCTGGACATCGGGCTTGCAAGTGAAGATCGCGACGGTCGCCCGTTTCAGCTTCGCGATTACCAGCGCGAGGCGATCGAACGCTGGCTGGATTCGGCCTCCGGCGGCAGCGGGATCGTCGTTTTGCCCTGCGGAGCAGGCAAAACGATCGTCGGCATCGGGGCGATCGCCCGGCTGCGCTGCGAGACATTGATTTTGACGACGAACATCACTTCGGTCCGCCAGTGGATCAACGAGATTATCCAACGGACGACGGCGGATGCGCGGGACGTCGGGGAATACAGCGGCGAGCGCAAAGAGGTCAGACCGATCACCGTCGCCACGTATCATATCTTGACGCACCGCGCCCGCAAAGGAGACGCGTTCGCGCATCTGAAACTGTTTCAGGAGCGAAACTGGGGGCTCATCATTTATGACGAAGTGCATCTGCTCCCGGCGCCTGTATTCCGCGCCACGGCCGATTTGCAAGCGACCCGCCGTCTCGGGCTGACGGCCACGCTCGTGCGCGAAGACGGTTTGGAAGAGGATGTCTTTTCACTGATCGGACCGAGATGTTACAGCCGAACGTGGAGATCGCTTGAAAAGGAAGGCTGGATCAGCAAAGTCCGATGCGTCGAGATTCTCGTGCCGCTCCCGCCCGACGCGGAAATCCCATACGAGCGGGCGGCGAATCGGGAGAAAATCCGCATCGCGGGCGAAAACCGGGCGAAGCTGGGCGTGCTGAAGGCCGTGCTGCGCCGTCATGCGGGCGAACCGACGCTCATCATCGGGCAGTATCTCGATCAGCTGCGGGAAATTTCGGCCGCTTGCCGGGCGCCGATCGTCAGCGGCGAAATGAACCAGGCGCGGCGCGATGAACTGTACGCGCGTTTCCGGAAAGGAGAAATTCCGATTCTCGTCGTATCCAAAGTGGCCAATTTCGCGGTCGACCTGCCCGATGCCACGGTGGCCATCCAGGTGTCGGGATGTTTCGGGTCCAGACAGGAAGAGGCGCAAAGGCTGGGCCGCATTTTAAGGCCGAAAGAGGACGGGAAAGCCGCCTGTTTCTATTCGCTCGTTTCGGAAAACACTCGGGAACAGGAATTCGCCCACAAACGGAGGCTGTTTCTCGCCGAACAAGGATATGAATACGAGATGACGCACGCTTCGCAATGGGTTGAACAGGACGCAAGAAAGGTGATCACATGACGACGGGAAATGACCGGATGCGCTCGTCTGCATTTGCGCTTCCGGCTTTGGAACGATGCGCGTTGGATCAAATATGCCGCCGCTTCGGTCATCGGCCGTTCACGCTCGAAGCGTACCTTCCATCCGCGCCGCTCGACATTGCCGAGGCCGAATGGCATGCCGCGCTGCTGGGACTTTGCGCGGCGCGCATCGTGCGCATGATGCGGAAATCGTGGGGTGAGCGGCTGTATCAAGTTCCGGCGGATGTTTTCTTCGAGTATGTCCGGGATACCGGCGACGGACCGATTCGGGAAAGCGGGCGGACGGCGAACGCGGCGGCGAGCATGACGATGGGCGAGCGGATGCTGGCCATGCTGCTTGAGATCGAGCGAAAGCCGCTGCAGTTGACCAAAAGAGGAATGCCGTGTGAAAAAGATATGAAGCGGTTATTGAAAACGCCCGCGTCGGGCTGGAACGGGGAAGAGACGGGAGCCGGCGCGGTGCTGGAAAGGCTCGATCTCGCTTTGCGGATGAGGTTGGCGGAGCGGCGCGGCGGCGCGGTGTCGGTCGCGGAGAAACGGTTCGCCCAATGGCTGAAGCTGGAGAACAGGACGCGGGAGGAGCAGTTGTTCACGATCTGGTACGGTGTTCACCAGCCGGAGGACGCCGCCTTGCATTGGGCGACGGCGGCGATCCGCCTGATGCGGGAAGGATGCCGCATTAGCGTCGAGGACATCGGACGCGCGCTCGAGCGACAAGGAATGACGGTTGGCGCGGAGAAGCTGGAGGAATGGCTGCGCCGTTTGCGCGATGCGGGCTGGATCGATATGACGTTCGATGAGGACGGCACGAGACGGATTTGCGCGAAGACGGGATTTCAGGTTCACGAGGCGCCGGATGTTCCGGGTGAATGGTCCGGCGAGCCGGTCCGTTCGCTGATCGTGCAACGGGACTTTGAGATCTTGGCGTTGCCGCATACGCCTTTTGACGTTATCCGCAATCTTCATCATATGGCGGAATCGCTGTCGTGGGATGCGGTGAAGCGATACAGGCTGACGAAAGAGAGTCTTTACCGGGCGTTCGATTTAGGGTGGGATTCCGGAAGCGTTGCCGATTTTTTGCGCAAGCATGCGCTGGACGGTCCGGATGAATCCGTCATCGACGCGATCGAACGCTGGGAGGATACCCGTCCTGCGGTCCGTGTCTCTTCGGGAGTGTTCATCCAGGCGGGGCACGAGCGGTCGGCGAGGATGCTTGAACGGCACGCGGATCAAATGCGGTTGGTCCGGCTGAGCGATAGGCATTGGTTTGCGGAAGAAAGGGATGAACGCGAGATCGCGGTGATGCTCGATCGGTTGGGGCTTTCGGCCGTCCAGCAGCGAAATGCGCATTCAGGCGGCTCGCTTCATTCGGACGAGACGCATGTTCCGCCTGCCGGTGCAATGCGGGGCGAACGGGCGGGCCAAGAACACGCCGCGCGCCCGGATGAGCGGCGGCAACAGGAGACGGAGAACGGAACAGGCGTCATAAATTTCGATGATGCCGTAAAAGATGCGCTCCACCCGCAGGCGCCAGGATTTTTCACACCTCGGGACGTAACGTATGTGTATCGCGAGGACCGGTTTTCTTCGATTGAGGAGGAACTTTATCCGGAATACGAGCAGGTGCCCGTCATCTGGCATGAGCAATACCGGACGTATCATCCGTCGACCGTAAGGCAGATGTTCGAACGGGCGATCCGTTGGAAGACGCGCGTGCGGATGAAGGAGGCGGACGAAGAATACGAGTTCATCCCGGACGCGATCGAGCATTTCGGCGCGGAATGCCGGATTCTCGGACGGCGGGACGGTCGAACGATGTCGGTGGACCTGGAGAAGATCGAGAAGCTGAAGCTGATCGTGCCGCGCTGATCGGGGGATCGCGGGCGAGTGGGCTTTGACGCGTGAGAGACCGCTTTTTCGTATGAAGTTTCCGCATGCGTATGAGACCGGACGCCGGGAAGACCGATGAGGAAATAAAAAAAAGATTCCCAAAAAACGATTTCGTGTTATGATGATATAGATAGGAACATCTGTCCTATGAAGGAGGTTCAGTCGCTGATGCTTGCAGCAGAAACACATGCCCTTGATGTGTCCGAATTGTTGCTCAAGGCATATGAGATTGGGGTTATGATCAATCATTCCCGGGAAGTTGCCGAATATTTGCGTTGGAAGCAAGCGGTTGAACGCTCGGAAGAGATTCAGGAAGCCGTTCGATTGCTGGCCAGGAAAAAAGAGAAATTCCGGGAGTGTGAACGATTCGGCCGCTATCATCCCGATTACCATCACGCATTGAATGAAGTGAAAGAAGCGGAGAGACGGCTGGATCAGTTTGAAGCCGTCAGACAATATAAAGCTGCGGAAAAAGAGTTGGATCATCTGTTATATGATTTGTCGAAAACGATCGCGCACGCGGTGTCCGAATCGATCCTGGTGCCGAGCAACGATCCGATGCCGGCCAGGGGCGGTTGCGGCGCGGGTTGCGCCTGCAAATGCGGATAACGGGAATTGGAGGTCAAGTGGTCGTTATGCTGTTGTGTGAACGCGTCGGTTTCATCGTATGGACACGAGATTTGAAAAACGCCAAACCTTTCGAAAAATACGGTAACGTTCACTATTTTTCCCGCAAGATGCAATATGTCGTCCTGTATGTCAACGCCTCTGAGGAAGAGCAGTTGAAAGCTCAATTGGAGAAATTGCCCTATGTGAAAAGCGTGGAGCGTTCGCTGAGAGGAGAAATCATCGCGGAAATCGGCAAATCTCTTCCCGATAAATCGAGAAGCACTTCGTTATAAAGTCCTATTTTTCGACAAAGAGCAACGGCCTTCTTGTCGGATTATCGTTTCAAGTTCGATACAATTTCGACAAAAATATCAATTCCTGGTCGATAGATAACGCGGAAAAAAGACGATTGATGTCAAAATCGATCATTTTTTCGCGTTTTTTTTGTTGTCTAATAATCTATGTCGAATTATAATAAAAAATAATAGTAGACGACTCCTAGTAAATTGTTCCTAAGTGAAAGGGGGTATTTGACGATGAGAGATGCAGCCATGCAGCGCTGGAGCACGTATGAACCCTTCTATGTCGAATTGGGCAAGTACAAAGTAGCGGATATCGTCATCACGAATCATGCCCGCATGCGGTGGGAGAACCGGGTCGAATCACAAAAGACGGGATTTGCGGATATTTGCGCCTTCCTGTGGGATAAGCTGAAAAAAGGCAGAATCGAATCTTACTACCGCAAAGAGCAGGATGTTTATTTGATCGATGATGATCTCGTCATGGTTGCGGAATTCGCGGAATTGGAAGGCGAGACGGATATAGCCGGCCGGCCCGTTCACAAGATGATTGTCGTCACCTTCCTGGGACGAATGTCTGAAACGATCGAACTCCGCGATCTTAGGTCGTATTACTCATGGTTGAGACATTCCCGCCGCATGACGCTGGTGAAGAGCGCGCGGAAGAGAAGATAGACGAATGCCGTTATCCGTCCGGAAAGATTAATAGCACGAGCCGTCCGATCGAACGAGCGGATCATCCATGATCCCGCCGGCCCCAATATCGTGCATGTTCATCGCTCAGCATGTGAGTGCTGGGTTTTTTTATGGAAAAAAGAAGAGATGATGGGGATATGACGGACAAGAAAGCAAGGATGATCCGCGGACATGGTTCCCGGCCTGCGTGATGCCGGCCCTTCGGTGGAGGTCAAGTTGGGACGAATGAACCTATGAAGGGGTTTTCCTGTTTTGACAGCGGCATTTTCGTTGGGATACGGACTGCATCATTGAAGGCGAGAAGGAATCTTTCTTATTTCGCTCGCTGTACGAAACGATTTCTGCTATGATGATAAAATGGTAATTCTGGAGGGATGGTTCGTGACGCTTAACTTCCACCAGCTTCATATTTTTCATACCGTTGCGGAGTACGGCAGCTTTTCCGCGGCGGCGCATTCGCTCAGGATGTCGCAGCCTGCGATCACCATGCAGGTGCAGGCGTTGGAGGAATATTTCGGCACGAAGCTGTTTCACCGGACGACGAAGCGCGTCGAACTGTCGGAAGCGGGGAAGGCGCTTCTGCCGTACGCGCGCCGCGCGATCGAACTGATGAAGGAGACGGATCAGGCGATGGTCCGATATACCCAGATGCTGAAAGACCGGCTGCAGCTGGGGGCAAGCCTGACGATCGGGGAATACGTGCTGCCGAAGCTGCTGGGGCCTTTCGCGCGGGAGTACCCGAATATCACGATTAGTCTGAAAGTTCTAAATACGACGCAAATCATCGAGGAGATCGTCAGCCACCAGTTAACGTTCGGGTTGATCGAGGCGCCGATCGAACATCCGGACATTCATTCGGATGTCGTGATGAATGACGAGTTGGTGCTCATCATGCCGAAAGACCATCCTCTTCGGGATGTGGAATCGCCGACATTCGAGCAGCTTGTCGGCTATCCGTTCGTGTTCCGTGAAAAAGGTTCCGGCACCAGGCGGGTGATCGAGCACAAGCTGCGCGAGCAAGGGTACGATCCGGAACAGCTGAAAGTCGTCATGGAACTCGGCAGCACGGGAGCGGTCAAGTCCGCGGTCGAAGCCGGCATCGGCATGTCGGTGTTGTCCAAGTCGTCCGTACGCCACGAGACCGTGCTCGGCACGCTGATCGCGAAACGAATCGCCGGGGTGCCGATGATACGGGATTTTCACGCGGTGTATTTGAAGTCGACGGTTTTGCCGTTATCGGCGGTATCTTTTTTGTCCTTCCTCAAAAGACCGGAACTTGACAAATGGCTGTAACGGCTCGCCGCGCCTGACGCCATGATCCGAGCTGCGCGTTCGCGGAACCTTCATCACCATGTCCGGCAGTTGGAATACAGTATAGGAGAGCAAGGACAACTGTTATGGACAACGGAGGGTTGCACCATGATTCGCAAGGCGATCATTCCCGCCGCGGGTTTGGGGACGCGTTTTCTGCCCGCGACGAAAGCGCAGCCGAAAGAGATGCTGCCGATCGTCGACAAACCCGCGATTCAATACATCGTGGAGGAAGCGATCGAGTCCGGCGTGGAGGACATCATCATCGTCACCGGCAAGCATAAACGGGCGATCGAAGATCATTTCGACAAGTCGGTCGAGCTGGAACTGCTGCTGGAGGAAAAGGGCAACCGGGAACTGCTCGATCTGGTGAAGCGGCTGTCCAATCTCGCGGACATCCATTACATTCGCCAAAAGCAACCGCTCGGTCTCGGCCATGCGGTGTATTGCGCGCGGAAGTTTATCGGCGATGAGCCGTTCGCGGTGCTGCTCGGCGACGATATCATCCAGTCCCGGAAACCGACGCTGAAATCGATGATTGAAATTTACGAAGAAAAGCGGACATCGGTCATATGCGCCATGGAAGTTCCGCATAAGGACATGGAACGTTACGGGATCATTGCGCCGGAGCGAGAGCTTGGGCAAGGCGTGATCGCGATCGGGGATCTTGTGGAGAAGCCGCATCCCGATCAGGCTCCCTCGAATCTCGCGGTGATCGGCAGATATATCATCGAGCCCGACATTTTCGGTTTGCTCGAACGGGCGAAGCCGGGTAAGGGCGGAGAGATTCAGCTGACCGACGCGCTGCGCGAGTTGAACCGGAAAAAAAGGATGGTCGCCTATCGTCTGGAAGGGACGCGTTATGATGTCGGCGACAAGTTCGGTTATCTGAAGGCGACGATCGATTTTGCGCTGGAGCGTCCGGAGCTTGGGCGAGATGTTAGACGGTATATACAGGATCTCGTCCGGAGTTGGGAGCAGTGGCCGGGCGGCTGAGGGCGCGCGGCTATTGCTCCCCCCAATGCAATCGGTTCGACGGGCGTGCGTTTACCGGATACGCATTGAAGGGAGCGGGGGTTGGCTGGCCGCCGCGAACCGCATGGTGTGCGAATCGGCTTCTCTCGAATCGCGGTACGCCTTTAATCCGATGACGGATTGTCCGCGCTTCGCGCGAGCTGTGCGATAAACGATTCATCGGGAGTAATGTACAGCGTCTTCTGGTTTTCGTAGATCACGAATCCAGGTTTAGCGCCGTTCGGTTTGCGAACGTGCTTGACCAGCGTGTAATCGACCGGCACCTGGCTCGAATTGCGCGCCTGGCTGTAATAGGCGGCCAGCTGCGCAGCCGCGTACAACGTTTCATCCCCGTACCGGGAACTGCGAATGATGACGTGCGATCCCGGGATATCCTTCGTATGCAGCCACGTATCGGACGGATGGGCGAGCCTGTTCGTCAAATAATCGTTCTGCGTGTTGTTTTTCCCCACATAGATGGCGATGCCTTCCTTCGAGAAAAAGCAGAGAGGTTCGGGCTTGCCCTGTTTTTTTCGGGCCTGCTGCGCGCGTTTTTGCCGGACGTACCCTTGCTCGGCAAGCTCCTCGCGAATTTCCTCGATCTCTTCCAGCGTCGCATGTTCGAGCTGATGGATGACCGTCTGCAGATACGCGATTTCTTCGCGCGTCGTCTTGATCTGTTCCTGCACGGCGTACAGGCTGTTTTTCAATTTGTTGTACCGTTTGAAATACCGTTGCGCGTTTTCCGACGGCGACAGCTTCGGATCGAGCGGAATCGAGATCGTCGGCTGGTCTTCTTCGTAGTAATCGATGACTTCGGCTGACGTTTGCCCACGCTCGACGGCATGCAGCGAGGCCGTCAGCAATTCCCCCATTTTCCGGTACTTGTCCGCCTCTTTCGCTTCTTCCAGCGTTTCGTACAATTTTTCCAGCTTCTTTTCATTTTTGTTCTGCTCATTCATCAGCAGCCTCATCAGATCGGCGGATTTCTGCTTGAGGAGATCGCGCTGCATTTTCTCGCTGAAATAGGCGGTCAGACAGTCGCTCATCGTCTCGAACCGCTGCGTTTGTCCCGGGGCGTGCGTGAGGGCGATGGCGGCGAACAGCGATTTGCCGCCGTCGGTATCGACGATGCACGGTTCGTACGCATGGCGTACGAGGCAATCCCTTAGCTGCAGGACGGCTTCGCTCAAGCCGCCCCCGCGTGCGGCGCGATAAACGATTTCGCGGGCGGTCAGAGGGCCGATCCCGCTGAAGGCGTTTGTCAACCGGCGTTCGAGCGCATCGGGCTGGTCAAGCGAAGTTGCGGCGTCTTGCCCGAACAGTTCGGAACAGCGAAGCGCCAGTTCCGCATCGGACATCCCGGTCAGATTCGTCTTGTTCTGTTCGGGCGGCGGCGTGTACGACGCTCCGGGCATGACGATGCGGTAGCTGCTCAGCGCGGGCGTGACGTGGTGGATGCCGTCCAGAACGGTGTTCGTCGCGGGATCGACGAGGATGATGTTGCTGTGCCGGCCCATCAGTTCGACGATGAGCAGCTTGCGGCTCATGTCTCCGATTTCGTCCCGCTGCCTGATATGCATGCGGATGATGCGCTCCATCCCGACCTGCTCGACGGCTTCGATGATGCCGTTTTCGCAATGTTTGCGCATCAGCATGCAGAACATCGGCGCTTCGATCGGATTGACGAACGTTTCGGACGTCAGATGCATGCGCGGCATGCCGGGATTGGCGGATATGAGCAATTTATGATTGCGCCCTGCGGCGCGAATTTGCATGACGATATCATGTTCGCTCGGCTGATGGATTTTGTTGATCCGCCCGCTGCTCAAGATTTGAAGTTCGTGTACGACTGCGCGGACGACCACACCGTCTAAAGACATTTCGGTTCACCTCAGGTTGTTCGTTTTTTCGGGTTGCGGACCGTTTACAGATTTTTTACAGATTTTCTTATTCATTTGACCGATTCCGACAATCCGTTCGCTTGTTGTCTTGCGTGTCCCCATGTTTGGATGGATGACGATTCGAAGGTGTTGTCCGTTCGGACGGCTTCCTGTTCCATGATGCCACAAATCGCGCCGTTAATGAAGAGGAGATGCGAAAGCAGCGGGATGAAGCCCTCGGAGATATTCGGGTGAACATGGGATATTTCGCAGCTTGTCAGAATACAGATAGCAATAAACCGGCTATCAGACAAGTTGCGGAGGCGCTGTATGAGAACGGCCCGTCCGCGCGCAACGAACTAAGGAGGGAATACGATGGATCAGCAAATGTGGCATCAGATGAGCGCGCATGATGTCGTCGTTTTGCAGAAGACGGATGCGGACAACGGACTATCGGCCGCTGAGGCGAAGCGGAGGCTTGAAACGGTCGGCCCCAACGAATTGAGCGAGGGGGTCAAACTGTCGCCGATCGTGCTGTTTTTGAACCAGTTCAAAGATTTCATGGTGCTCGTGCTCGTCGGCGCCACGCTTATATCCGGCCTGCTGGGTGAATATTTGGACGCGATCACGATTCTCGCAATCATCGTCATGAACGGCATACTCGGATTCGTGCAGGAATTCCGCGCCGAACGCTCGCTTCGCGCGCTGAAAGAGCTGTCGGCGCCGACGGCGAAGGTGGTGCGCTCCGGCTCCTTGCAGGAAGTTCCCGCGAAAACGCTCGTTCCCGGAGACATCGTCATCCTGGAAAGCGGCGACCGGATTCCGGCGGATGTGCGTTTTCTCGAAGTGAACGACTTGTACGTTGAAGAATCGGCGCTGACCGGAGAATCGGTGCCTGTGAGCAAGCGGGTCGAGCCGATCGAAGAGGAGGACGTACCGCTCGGCGACAGACGAAATCTCGGTTTTCTCGGAACGATGGTGACGCGGGGGAAAGCCCGGGCGGTCGTGATCGGCACGGGGATGAATACGGAGATGGGCAGAATCGCCGATTTGATCCGGACGGCGGATGAGATGGAGACGCCGCTTCAACACCGGTTGGAGCAGCTGGGAAAAATCCTGATCGTGATCGCCCTCGGCCTCACGGTGATGGTCGTCGCGGCGGGCATCTTGCACGGCCAGCCGGCTTACGGCATGTTCCTGGCGGGCGTCAGCCTGGCGGTCGCGGCGATTCCCGAAGGGTTGCCCGCGATCGTTACGATTGCGCTTGCGCTGGGCGTTCAGCGGATGATCAAACGCAAGGCGATCGTAAGAAAGCTTCCGTCGGTGGAAACATTGGGATGCGCCTCGGTCATATGCTCGGATAAGACCGGAACGCTGACGCAGAACAAAATGACGGTGACCGAACTGTGGAGCGGAGACAAAACGTATGAAGTGTCCGGATCGGGTTATGATCCGCACGGAGACATCACGCTGCAGGGCGAGCATGTCGACGCGCGCCGCGATCCTGCGCTGCGGCGCCTGCTGCAGTCGGGCGTGCTGTGCAACAACGCGCGGCTTGTCGAAACCCCGCAGGATGCGGCGGGAAGAGAACGCGGCAAGAGCACGGTTAAATCGTACGGCATCCACGGCGATCCGACAGAAGGCGCCCTGCTCGTCCTGGGCGGCAAGGCCGGGATGTCGCAGCAGTCGCTGGCCGGAATGTACAAAAGGGTGAAGGAGTTTCCGTTCGATTCCGAGCGGAAGCGGATGTCGGTGGTGGTCGAGCACCAGGGCGGCCGCCTCGTATGCGCGAAAGGAGCGCCCGATGTTCTGCTGGAGCTCTGTTCGTATATCATCTGGGACGGCCAGGTGATTCCGCTCACTCCGACGCTGAAAAAACGCGTCCTGGGCGCGAACGAAGAGATGGCCGCGCGCGCGCTGAGGGTGCTGGCGTTCGCATACCGGGACGTGAAAGAAGGAGAATCGATCGGGCGGGAGGATGAAGCCGAACGGGGATTGACGTTCATCGGTCTCGCCGGGATGATCGATCCGCCGCGGGATGAGGTGAAAGAAGCGATCGCCAAATGCAAGCAGGCGGGCATCAAGACGGTGATGATCACCGGAGACCATCAGAAAACGGCGGAGGCGATCGCCAAACAGCTCGCCATCATGCCGCCGAACGGACTTGCGGTAACCGGCCGGCAGCTGGCTGCGATGAGCGATAACGAACTGGACAGGATCGTGGATCAGACTTACGTATACGCGCGAGTGGCGCCCGAGCACAAACTGCGCATCGTGAAGGCGCTGCAGCGGAAGGGTCATGTCGTCGCGATGACGGGCGACGGCGTCAACGACGCACCGGCGATCAAGGCGGCGGACATCGGCATCTCGATGGGCATTACCGGAACCGATGTGTCGAAGGAAGCGTCCGCGCTCGTGCTCAGCGATGACAATTTCGCGACGATCGTGGCGGCGATAGAAGAGGGACGCAACATTTACGAGAATATCCGCAAATTCATCCGCTATTTGCTCGCGTCGAACGTGGGGGAAATCCTCGTCATGTTCATCGCGATGATGCTCGGCATGCCGCTTCCGTTGGTGCCGATCATGATATTGTGGGTTAATCTCGTCACCGACGGGTTGCCGGCGATGGCGCTCGGCGTCGATCAGCCTGAGGACGATCTGATGAGACAGAAACCTCGTCCGGCCAAGGAAAACATCTTCGCCCGCAGACTCGGTTGGAAAATCATCAGCCGCGGCGTGCTGATCGGTCTGTGCACGCTCGCCGCGTTCTGGCTCACATGGCGCTCGAATCCCGAACAGTTGCCGCTGGCGCAAACGGTCGCCTTCGCCACCCTGGTCATGGCGCAACTGATCCACGTCTTCGATTGCCGCAGTTCGCGCTCGATCTTCCACCGCAATCTGTTCGAAAACAAATTCCTGGTGCTGGCCGTCCTGTCTTCCGTTATTTTGCTGCTCGGGGTCATCTATATCGACACGCTGCAGCCCGTGTTCAAGACCGTCGATCTCGGAGTGAGAGACTGGGCGCTCGTGCTCGTCTTCTCCGGCATACCGACTTTTGTGATGGGAATCGGCAGCGTCATGCGCGGCGCACCGAAAAAGACGATCGGCGGAAGCGTGCTCGGCGGCAGTTCGAAGTCCGTCGTCAGATCGTGAACTTCGTGGGGACCTGACTATTCAAGGATCGTGAAAGATAGAGGGTGGAGAGGATATAGAGGAGCGGCATCATTTTGAAGCCCGAGATCGTCGGGCGGATGAATGAGAACAGGGGGTAACCCCCCGGCTTTGTGAATCGGCCGTCATGTAAAAAAGTGAAGATACGCGGCATGAAAGAACGGCGGAAGTCCGGCTTCTTGTGGAAGCACGGTTTCCGCCGTGTTCTTTTTCGAATCTTCACATGCGAAAAATATGATTTACAACGTAGCAATGTTTTGTTATGATCATATCAACGTAACAATGTTTTGTTACATTACGATGGTGGAGACGATGTCAAATGAACGTACACGAACAGGAGCTCATTTCGAAGAAGGAATTGCTTCAACTGACGGGCATTTCATTCGGCCAGCTGTATCGATGGAAAAGACAGAACCTCATTCCGGAGAGCTGGTTTATCAAGAAATCCAGCTTCACGGGTCAGGAGACGTTTTTTCCGAAGCAGCTTATTTTGAACCGGATTCAGATGATCCTTGAGTACAAACAGCGGTATACGCTCGATGAGCTGACGGCGATGCTGTCTCCGCAGATGATGAGCAAGGCGTTGCTTCTGGAGGAAGTGGCCGAACTGCTCGACATGAAGCATTCGCGCGTGTATGCGATGATCCGGACCGACGATCGCTTCGCTAACCTGACCTACATGGAGGCGACCTTGCTCCTGATTCTGGCCCGCATGGAGCGGGAGACCGCGATCGGCGAGGGGGAGATTCGCCGCTGCATCGAGAGCATCGGCGGATGGACGAAGCGGATGGAGCATACGCATTACAAACTGTATGCGTTGCAATGCGGAGGGCACCTGCTGTTCGCCGTCGTCGACGGCGGCGCGGGATTGCATCCGGATGCGGATACGAAGGTCGTAGCCGCTCACGACATCGAAGCCGCGGCAGACGAGGTGAAGAAAACGCTCAGCCGATTCATGGATTGAAACTTGAAGCATCGCGGCAGTTTCCGAATGTCATTTTCATCGCACATTTCGAAAGGTGGTTATGCGTATGAGTCAACAAAATCAGGTGGTTATTCAGGGCAATGGCGTCGTTACCGCCGGCCAATACGATAAAGTTGTGATCATGGGGATGGGAGAAGTCGTCGGCGTGGTGACGACGAAAGATGCGTCGTTTATGGGAAATGTGAGCGTGAAGGAACAACTGAAGTTCGGCAAAATGAAATCGGACGGCATATGCGATTGCGACAACTTGCTCGAAGGCGACGAACTGCGCCTCAATGGGGTTATGACCATGCGCGGCGAGGTGCGCGTGCGCCGTATCCATGCCGTCGGCAAAGTGCGCGCCGAGAAAGGAATTCGCGGGGATACGATGGAGGCGGAGGGATTTCTGCGCATCTCCGGCGGAATCGAATGCGAGCGCGTGGAACTGAAGGGAAAAATCCAGGTGAGCGGGTTGCTGAACGCGAACCAGGTGACGATCGCGTTCGATGAAAACAGCGAAATCGAGGAAATCGGCGGCGAGCATATCAACATCCGGCACGAGGCGAAGAGAAGAAGATGGTTCATTCTGAGAATGCCGCGCGATGTGACGCTGAAGGCGGACAGCATCGAGGGAAACCGCATTTCGATTGAATATACGCATGCGAACGTTGTGCGCGGCGAGCATGTCGTCATCGGACCGAAATGCCGCATCGACCGGGTGGAATATGTGAACAGTTTGAAGGTCAGCCCGGATGCCGTCGTCGGCCAACAGGAGAAAATTCAGATGTGAGGATGGCGGCATCATTCCGCATGGTCAATCCGTTCTGGAAGTTTCGTCCCCTATGCTTTATGATAGGTGTACAGTCTGATGAGATGAGGATGACGACCGATGAAATTTACGAAAATGCACGGATTGGGCAATGATTTTATCGTCATTGCCGGGGAACGGAAACTTCCGGACAATGCGTCCGAACTGGCGGTCAAACTGTGCGACCGGCACTTCGGGGTCGGAGCCGACGGCATCGTCTACATTCTGCCGTCCGAACGCGCCGATTTCATGATGCGCATCATCAATGCGGACGGCACGGAGGCGGAACAGTGCGGCAACGCCGTGCGCTGCACGGCCAAATATGTCTATGACCACGGGCTTGCGAATTCGACGTCGATCACGATCGAGACGATCGGGGCGGGCGTGCAGCCGTTGACGCTGACGGTGGAGGACGGCAAGGTGACGCGAGTGCGGGTCGATATGGGAGCGCCGGTGTTGGACGGCCCGAGCATCCCGGTGTTGATCGAGGGCGGTCCGATTGCCGGACATCCGGTCTCCGTTCAGGGGCGGGAGTTTCGCTTCACCGCCGTCTCCATGGGCAATCCGCACTGCGTGATCCGGGTTGACGATGCGGAGGCCTTCGACGTCGGCACATGGGGCCCGCTGCTCGAGCATCATCCGCTCTTTCCGAGGCGGACGAATGTCGAATTTATCACCGTTCAAGATCCGAGGCATATTATCATGCGCGTCTGGGAACGCGGAGTCGGACCGACGCTCGCCTGCGGGACGGGCGCATGCGCCACGCTCGTCGCCTGCGTGCTGAACGGATACAGCGAGCGGGCCGCGACGGTATCGCTTGCCGGCGGCGACCTGTTCATCGAGTGGGACGAGGAAAGCGGGCACGTCTACATGACGGGGCCTGCGGTGGAAGTGTTTTCGGGAACGCTGGCGGATATATAACGGCCGCCCGCCGCACGTCGGAATTTGCTTTTGCGGCCCTCGGTTCGCCGCGTCCGTACTTCTCTCGGCAATTATTCGGATAAGATGTCCCGGCGGATTCAGCCGCTGGGCGGGACGCCGCTGTAACCAGACGGAGCACGGATTTTTTCGCTCGAAGTAAGATTGACTGCCAAATCCAACGCGGTAAACCGCAAAAAAAGCGCAAGACGATACGGTTTGCCCTGCCTTGCGGCGAAGCCCTGCGAAGCGAATCGGCGTCCTGGGCTTTTTTTATTTTGCGGAGAATCCAAGGGCGCGATTTAGGAAGCGCGTTTTTAGAAATGAGATATACACCGATGTGTTTTTTTAAAGGATGCAACCTTTTTGCGAAGTGCGGGGTATTTCTGATGAAAGGGGGCATGATCGGTGCGCGATGAACCTTTAATCGAGGAACCGGGGTTGCTGCGGTCAGCGAAGAAACCCAGGCATGCGGCCGAATCAACGTATATGAAAGAAACGGCGAGTGCCGCTGAATCAGCGTTTGCGAGAGAATCGTGGAGTGCGGTTGAATCGTCGGGCGCGAAAGCATCGGGAAGTGCCGCCGAAACGGCGGATGCGAGAGAATCAAGGGGCGCTGCTCAATTGACGGATGAGAAGGAATCGGGATGTACGGCTGAATCGGCGTCCCCAAGAGAACCGGACTCCAGGGCCGAATCCATGATGGCGGATGACGGCATCGACGACATTTTGCGCCAATATTCGGATATGGTCTACAAGCTGGCGCTCTCGCAAACCCGCAATAAAGCCGATGCGGACGATGTGTTTCAGGAAGTATTCGTCAGTTATATGAAAAATACGAAGCCGTTTGCAGGCGAACAGCACCGCAAAGCGTGGCTGATCAGGGTGACCATCAATAAAAGCCGCAAGCTGCTGGCTTCCGGCTGGTTCCGGCGCACGGTGCCGCTGAAGGAAACGCTGCATGCATCCGCGCGTTCGGAGCCGGACGAAACACGCGACGTGTATGAAGCGGTCATGCGGTTGCCGAGAAAATACCGGACGGCCATTCATCTTTTTTATTACGAGAATATGAAGATCGCCGAAATGAGCGAGGCGCTGTCCATTCCGGAGTCAACCGTGAAGTCGCTTCTGCGCAGGGCGAGACGGATGCTCAGGAACAAGCTGGAAGGAGAGGATGAACATGAATTTACATTTATATAAAAAAGCGATGGATGAGATTTCGGTGGATGCCGAACTCATGAAGGACACCGCGAACAAAATGCGTCTGATCCGGCAGAGGCAAAGGCGTGCGCCGACTGTGTTGCGAATCGCGGCGGTATGTTGCCTCGCGCCGGTGATATTGGCCGGAGCGTTGCATCTTACGACCGTCGAACCGGATGAACCGTCTTTGGAAGCCATGCCGGATACGCGGCGTGATTCGGACGGCATGCCGCCGATTCTCGATGCCGGAAGCGGCATTCGTCAGGAGACGACGCCGGAAACGCATGAGGTCCCGCCGCAAATCGAACGGTATTACACGCCCGTTTCATCGATCGGGGTTCATCCCGACGACTTTGACGGTCTTGCCGGCAAATTGAAGCCTCCCCGCTTTCCAACATCCTATGAGGAACTCAAGCAGCAGAGCGGCTTCATCATCCTGGGCACCGTGCGCGAAGCCGGGGTTTACGTCGCGAACGATCAACCGTTGAATCCGAAGTACAGCATCAACATGGCCCGCTATATTTACACGGTGCAAATCGACCGCATCCTCAGCGGCGATATGCCGGAGCAGGAAGGGCATGTCGCGGCCGTCGGCGAGACGGTCACGGCCCATGCGCTGCCGAAACAACCGGAACGCGAAGGGAACGTTGCGGCGGGCGATGAGTCGGCCTCGGTTCATGGCCTGACGGACGAACCGGAGGACGGGGAGATCGAATGGCGATTCGAACCGTATACGTTCCGGCCCGAAACGGTGAGATCGATAGAGGCGGGCAGGCAATATGTGTTTTTCCTGTCCGGGAAAGATCACACCGGCGTCTACAAGTTGTCATGGGACGGATTCGGAGTATTTCCCGTCGATTATCTGACGGAAGAGGCTTCGCGGCATTCGTTGCAAGATCTGCAAGATCAATACCGGCAAGCGGAAGAGGGGCTGAGGGATCTATCGTCGGACGGATTGCTTTACAGGCTGTGCGGATTGTTTGTTATGGAAGAATGGATGTGAAATGTGAAAACGCGGCAATTTTGCCGCGTTTCGGTTTTTCGGGACGGGTATCGGCGCCGGAATTGCACCGGCCCGGGATGCCGGTCTTCCGCAGCGGGATCGATCCTGCCGGGAAACGTTCCGGTGCGTTTGGATCGTCCTCTGACACCGCGGATATTTGATAAAATAAAAAAACCGTTTATCGGGTTCGGCCGTCTAATGAATGTCTTGATGATCATCAAGGTGAAAGGTTACGGGGATGCTGATTCAGGAAAGGTTGGTGGAGGTCATTGGGTGGTCAGGAGCAGGATTGGACAGAAATCAGGGAGACCGTCGGGCAGGACCCGGCAAGCCGCCGGATGGAAGCGCTCGTCGTGGAAGCGAAACGCGGCGAGGATCATGCTTTCTATGAATTGATCGATCTGCATAAAGAGAGATTGTATCGAATCGCATGGACATATTTGCGGAGCGAACAGGATGCGCTCGAGGCGGTGCAGGAGACCGTGTGCCGCGCCTACATGAAGCTGGCGAAGCTGAAACGGCCGCAATATTTTTCCACGTGGCTCGTGCGCATCATGCTCAATTATTGCATCGATGAATTGAAAAGGCGGGGCAGGCATTCCCCGCTTCTGCTCGACCGTCTGCCGGGTGAACCGGAAGAAGGGACGGCGGCTCCCGGCGTTCATGCGGGCGTCGGCCTGGAAGACCGGCTCGTGCTGCGGCACGCGATCGACGCGTTGGATGAACCGGAGAAGCTGGTGATTTGGCTCAAATATTATGAAGATATGACGATCACGGATATATCCCGCGTCCTTTCGCGTCCGCCCGGCACGATCAAAACGCGGCTGCATCGGGCGCTGGGCAAGCTGCGGGAAAATCTGATGGGGAAAGGGCGTGAAGCGCATGGTTGAACAGCGGCATGAGAACATGGCGTTTCCGAATCGGGAGCAAGAAGTCCGGCTGAGCGAAGCGGGGGAACGATACCGCCGGATGCCCGTGCCGGAGACGATCGATCTTTACATCGAACGCGGGATTCGCCAGGGGAAGATCGGTTTGCGGAGACGCGCCCGGCGAATATTCGGCGCATGGACCGCAGCGGTGATGATCATCGTCTTTTTGTGCGGGATTCGCATCTCACCGACATTCGCATTGGCGGTCAGTCACATTCCGGGCATGGACTATATCGTGAAGTTGGTGCGGTTCGACAAAGGGCTGGAACTTGCCGCGGAACACGACTATTTTCAGCCGGTAGGCGCGTACGACGAGCATGACGGCGTAAGGCTGACGGTGGACGGCGTGCTCGCCGACGAACATCGCATCGTCATCGCGTACCGATTGCACAGCGCGGATACCACTGTGAGAGTGACGGGGATCAAACTGATCGACCCTGCAACCGAAAACGCGATCGTCGGTTCGTACACATTCGACGGAGAAGATCTTCAGGGCTTGATCGATATGATTTTGCAGGAAGGGGAGCGGCTGGCGGATCAAGTGCGGCTGGAAATGGGATTGTCGGTTTATCCGAACCGGGCGGACGGAGGTCGGACGAACGCGGGCGGCGGAACGTCTGTGTTGCCCGAACGATGGAAGAACGAATATCCGAAGCCGGATGGCGTATGGAGCGTAACGATCGATCTTGATCGCGAACTGTTCATGGGCATGAATCAAACGTTCGACGTGGGAGAGACCGTGCAGGTGCAAGGGCAGCGGTTCGTCGTACGGCGGGCGGTTATTCATCCGCTGGGGGCGACCGTGGAGATCGGGATCGATCCGGATAACAGCATGAACATTTTCAGTTTCGACCGACTGAAACTGGTGAACGAGAAAGGGGAGGAATACCGGAATTACGGCGCGGCGCTGGGAGAGTCGCAGCAGTCCGTCTATTTCGAAAGCCCGTATTTCAGCATGCCTGAGCGCCTGTATCTCGAAGGAAGCCGTTTGAAGGCGCTGGACAAGGATCAGCTGGAGGTGGAGATCGACCTGGAAAGCGGGGAGATCGTGCGCGCTCCTGACGACAGGATCGTGCTGGACGGGATTATCGAGCGGGATGATCGGATTGTGCTGGAATTCAGGATCGGGCTGCCTTCCGACGAACAGCAGACCTTGTATCATGTTTTTGCAAGCGAATTCCGGGATTCGGCAGGGAACGCATATGAAAGCAGCGATGGTTCGTTTGCGAGGAAGCGGAGCGACGAAACGTTTATGAGAAACACCATCGAGATCCCCAAGATGAACTACGAAGGAAATCTGCTGTTTCAAATCCGTCAATATCCGAGCTTTATCGAGGAGCCGTTCCGCATCCAGATCAAATGAGCCTGAAAACATGGGATGACAGGGAATCGGATCACGGAAAACGGAATCGAGATGACGAACGGATGTCGCAAAAGCAAACGGAATCGGATCATAAAATCGGATAACGAAACCGGTTGATGAATAAATTCCGATCGCCGCACTCTTATTTTTCGTCGGGGTTTGTGATACCATGTTTATGATTGACCCGTTCCGGGCGGCCGGTCGCGGAACGTCCTGACAACGGCCGGAACGATCACAAATTCGGAACGATTGCCATTCGCCGTCGGATTCTCCAAGAACGGCGATACGATATGATAATCTTGATAGAGTGGTGTGAGGAATGAACGCGAGACCTGATTTGCTTACCGCGCTGCGGCAACGAGTCCTCGTCGGGGACGGCGCGATGGGCACTTATCTGTATCAGCAAGGACTGCCGGTCGGCATTTCGTATGAAGAGATGAATTTGACGAAACCGGAACTGATCGCGGACGTGCACCGCCGGTATTACGAAGCCGGAGCGCGTCTGATCGAGACGAACACGTTTTCCGCGAACCGGGAGAAGCTGTCGAAGTACGGGCTGTCCGGCGAGGTGGAAAACATCAATCGGGCGGCCGTGCGGATTGCCCGTTCGGCCGTCGGGGAAGACGCTTATGTTGTCGGCGCCGTCGGGTCGATCCGCGGCGGCAGGCGGAACGATATATCGGAGGAGCAGTTGGAGCGCGATTTCGAACAGCAGATTCGCGTGCTGACGGAGGAGGGCGTCGACGCGATTTTGCTGGAGACGTTCTATGAGCTCGAGGAACTGCTGCTTGCGGTACGCGTTGTGCGCAGGCTCGGTTCCGTTCCGTTGATCGCGCAGTTCGCGGTCGAGGACGTCGGGCGGACGCTGGACGGTTATCCGATCCAGGAAGCGTTCGAGCGGGTGATCGAGGCCGGGGCGGATGTCGTCGGCTTCAACTGCCGCGTCGGCCCGTACGGCATCATGCGCGCGATGGACAAGCTCGAAGGCGAACTTCCCGTGCCGATGTCGGTGTTTCCGAATGCGGGGATTCCCGACCTCGTCGACGGGCGAGTGGAATTCATGGCGACGCCGGAGTATTTCGCGGAATGCGCGCTTCAGTTCGCGGAACGCGGCATGCGCATCATCGGCGGCTGCTGCGGGACGACGCCCGATCACGTGGCGGCGATGGCCAGGGCGCTGAGCGGATACCGGATCGGCGTTTCGGCTGCAGGCGGGGCGGCGGGAGCGGCGACCGGGGGCGTCGACGCCGCGGAAACAGCGGGGACGCAGGGAACGGCGGATGCAAACGAGCCGGGCGCCTCGCGTGTGACGGAAGCGGCGAATGCGCCGGGAGCGGCTGAAGCGGGACGGCGGGAAACCGGGCGAGCGGAAGTGCGGGAGAGGACGGCGCCTTCGCCTGCGGCGCAAACGCTTGAAGAGCAATCCGAGCAACCGCCTTCGGAGCCGCGCCAGCCGTCGATCGTCGACATCGTGAAGCAGCGGCATGCGGTCATCGTCGAGCTTGATCCGCCCCGCGACCTGTCGATCGAGAAGTTCATGCTCGGCGCCGAAGCGCTGAAAAACGCGGGCGCGGATATGATTACGCTCGCCGACAACTCGATGGCGGTGACGCGCATGAGCAATATGGCGCTCGGATATCTCATGCAGCAGCGCGTCGGCATCCGGCCGCTCGTCCACATCGCTTGCCGGGACCGCAATTTGATCGGCACTCAGTCGCATATGATGGGGCTGGACGCCCTGGGCATCGATCACGTGCTGGCGGTGACGGGCGATCCGGCGCGGATCGGCGATCTGCCGGGCTCGAGTTCCGTCTATGATCTGACCTCGTTCGAGATCATCCGCATGATCAAGCAATTGAACGAAGGCATCGCCTTCTCCGGCAAGCCGCTGAAGCAAAAGGCGAAGTTCGTCGTCGGCGCCGCGTTCAATCCGAACGTGAAGCATCTGGACAAGGCGGTCAAACGGTTGGAGCGAAAAGTCGAGGCGGGCGCCGATTTCGTCATGACACAGCCGGTGTTCGACGCCGGTCTGATCCGCGAAATCGCGCGGATGACGAAGCATATCCCGATTCCGATCTTCATCGGCATCATGCCGCTTGCTTCGGGACGCAATGCCGAGTATTTGCACAATGAGGTGCCTGGGATTCAGCTGTCGGATGAAGTACGTGCCCGGATGGCGGGCCTGGAAGGCGAAGAAGGGCGGAAGGTCGGCGTCGAGATCGCGCGCGAACTGCTCGACGAGGCGATGAAATGGTTCAACGGCATCTATCTGATTACGCCTTTCTTATCCTATGGAATGACGGTGCCGCTCGTCGAACACGTCTGGAAGCGCGCTCCGCAGAAAACGGTATGAAAAACAGGAAGAACGGTTGAGGATGAAGCGCCGGTCAGGCGGCCGGGCATTGGCGGCGGACGGCTGCCGGAATGCCGGTTGCGCGCGGATGATGTTCACCGGATTCCCGACGGCCGGGACAAACGCGCCGCACTTCGCCGTTGTCCGGCGCGTCTCTTTCACGGTGCGCAGAAACGCGCACCGTGATTTTTACTTGTACCGTTCTGCGATATGGATTAAAATAGGGTAACGGGTGTGATACCATGATTCGTAGTATGACCGGATTCGGGCAAGCCAGAAGACAGCTTGCGGGCTATATGCTTCAGATCGACATCAAATCCGTCAACCATCGGTATTGCGAGATCGTCGTCCGCATGCCGCGCGAGTGGCTGACGTTCGAGGACATGTTGCGCAAACAGGCGCAGCAGACGATCAGGCGCGGCCGCGTCGACATATTCGTCAATGTCGAGCGGGATTTGACCGACGGTTCGCCCGTCGCGGTGAACTGGCCGGTATTGGACGGATACTTCGCGGCGCTCGAGCAAATACGGAACCGTCTGAATCTGCCTGAGGAAGATCGCGTGAAGCCGCTCGATCTTCTGATGTTGCCGGATGTGATTGCGAAAGCGGACTTGTCGCTTGCCGATCCCGAACCGTTTCGGGAAGAACTGCGGTCCTGCATGGACGATGCGCTGCGGCAACTCGCCGACATGAGGACGCTGGAAGGCGCGCACTTAAGGGAGGACCTGCAGTCCCGCATACATAACATTGCCCGGCTGACGGAATCTCTCGAGCAGGAGGCGCCGAGAGCGGTCGAGCATATGAGGAATCGGCTTGCGCAGCGCCTGCAGGAGCTGCTTGGCGAATGGTCCGATCTGCATGAAGAGCGGCTCGTGACGGAAGCGGCGCTGTTGGCTGAACGTTCGGATATCGATGAGGAGATCACGCGTCTCAAAAGTCATTGCAAACAGTTTCGGGCTTTGCTCGATAGCGACGAGCCGGTCGGCAGAAAGCTCGATTTTTTGACTCAGGAGATGATTCGCGAAGCGAACACGGTCGGCTCCAAAGGCAACTTCACGCCGATTACGAATCTCGTTGTGGAACTGAAGAGCGAGCTGGAGAAGATTCGCGAACAAGTGCAGAATATCGAATGATGCGACGACTTTTTGGTGATCGACTTCTTTTATCGGGTATGTGCTGATAGGCTGAGGGCAATAGTAGTACCATGATATAAACGGCGATCCATACTGGAGCTAGCACATAGAGTTCGGAGGGGAATTGGATGTCAATCAAGCTAATCAATATCGGGTTCGGTAACATTGTGTCGGCTAATCGCATCATCTCGATCGTAAGTCCTGAGTCGGCTCCGATCAAGCGGATCATACAGGAAGCTCGTGACCGCCACATGCTGATCGACGCGACGTATGGCCGCAGGACGAGAGCGGTGATCATCACGGACAGCGATCATGTGATTTTGTCTGCCGTTCAGCCGGAGACGGTGGCACACCGTCTGTCGACGAAAGATGATGAATCCGAGGAATAGGTGCGAGAGGACAGAAACGTGATGAACAAAGGGCTTTTAATCGTATTATCCGGACCATCCGGTGTCGGCAAGGGAACGGTATGTCAGCTTCTGCGGCAACGTGCCGAAAACCTTGTCTATTCCGTTTCGGCTACGACGAGAGCGCCTCGTCCGGGCGAGGTCGACGGCGTGAACTATTTTTTCAAGACGAGACAGGAATTCGAGAACATGATCAGCCGCGACGAGCTGCTGGAATGGGCGGAGTATGTCGGAAACTATTACGGCACTCCGGCTCATTTCGTGTACAAGATGCTCGATGAGGGCAAGGATGTGATTCTGGAGATCGACGTGCAGGGCGCTATGAAAGTGAAGCAGAAGTATCCCGACGCGGTTTTTATTTTCTTGGCGCCTCCGTCTTTGGCGGAATTGGAGAAACGCATCACCGGACGGGGAACGGACGACGAATCGACGATTCGCCGTCGGATGTCTGAGGCGCTCAATGAGATTCGCCTGATGGAACATTATGACTATATCGTCGTAAACGATCAGATCGATTGCGCCTGCAGGCGCATTATGAGCATCATCGAAGCCGAGCATTGCAAGCGGGAGCGCATCATCCCGCAGTTAACTACCAGTCTGAATGGGGTGAAGTGAGATGTTGTATCCATCCATCGATGAAATTATGAAAAAAGTGGACAGCAAATACTCGCTGGTTGTAGGTGCCTCGAAACGTGCGAGAGCGCTGCGCGAAGGTGCCAAGACGCACATCGAGAAACCTCGCAGCCACAAGCAAGTCGGCATCGCGCTCGAAGAAATCTATCTCGGTCATGTGGAGATCGAGAACGGCCAAAATTAATTTGTCCGGACTGTCGCGTAGGAAACAGGCTTCCCTGCATAGTCAAGAAGAAAGCGTCTGCCAACAACCCGTGCGGTTGTTGTTTTTTTCTAGAATGAAAAGGGCGAGGGGATCTCCGATGTTAACCGGTAAAACGATCGTGCTAGGGGTTTGCGGCGGAATCGCGGCGTATAAGTCGGCGGCGTTGACCAGCATGCTGGTCAAAAGCGGCGCCGACGTTCATGTGATCATGACGCAATCCGCCGCCAAATTCGTAACGCCGCTGACTTTCCAGACATTGTCCCGCAACCGCGTATATACGGATACATTCGACGAAGCGGACCCGTCGGTCGTTTCGCACATCCATCTGGCGGACCGCGCGGATCTGTTCGTCATCGCGCCGGCCACGGCGAACATGATCGCGAAGATGGCCTGGGGGCTGGCCGACGATATGCTCAGCACGACCTTGCTGGCGACGACCGCGCCGATCCTGGTCGCGCCCGCCATGAACGTGCATATGTACGAGCATCCGGCTGTTCAGGATAACATGAGAAAACTGGCGGAACGCGGCGTGATGTTCGTCGAACCCGGCGTGGGGCCTTTGGCATGCGGATATGTCGGACGAGGAAGACTGGCCGAACCGGAGCAGATCATGGAGGAGATCCGCCGTCTTCTGTTTCCGGATCAACCGCTCGCCGGACGGCGCGTTTTGGTGACGGCCGGCGGAACGATCGAACGGATCGATCCGGTCCGCTATATTACGAACGATTCGTCCGGCAAGATGGGATACGCGGTGGCGCAGGCGGCGCGGGAGATGGGCGCGGAGGTGACGCTCGTTTCGGCCAACGTATCTTTGCCCGCGCCGAAGGGCGTCGAACTCGTAAAGGTCGTATCCGCCGAGGATATGTATGAAGCGGTCATCGGCCGGATGGAGCGGATGGATTTGATCGTGAAGGCCGCGGCGGTCGCGGACTATCGTCCGGCCATACAGGAGAAGCAAAAGATCAAAAAGAGGGACGAGACGCTTACGCTGAGGCTGGAAAAAACGAAAGACATCCTCGCGGAGATCGGACGCCGCAAGACGCATCAGTTCGTGATCGGGTTCGCGGCGGAAACGGATCATATTGCCGAGTACGCGATGAAAAAGGTCAGAGACAAAAATTGCGATCTCGTCGCCGCCAATGACGTATCCAGGAAAGGCGCGGGATTCGGTTCGGACGAAAATGAACTGCTGCTGTTCGACGCCGGCGGACTTGCCGAGACCATACCGCTCATGTCGAAGCTGGAGGCGGCAAGGCGGCTGCTTCGGTTCGCCGCCGCGCGTATGCGGCCGGCCGGAGGGAGCACCGGTTCATGATTGCAAGCGTCATCGTCGATGTGGTGGCGAAGGAAACCGACCGGCCTTTTGATTATTTCGTGCCGGAGCGGTTGCGCGATTGGATCGAGATCGGCAGCCGGGTGGCGGTTCCTTTCGGCCCGCGGCTTATTCAAGGATTTGTCGTCGGTTTTCCGGCAACGACGGATGTGGATCTTTCGAAGCTCCGTTCGATCGACCATGTGCTTGATTTGGAGCCCCCGCTTACGGAAGAGCTCGTCCGGCTCGGCAGATGGATGAGCGAACGCTATTTGTGCCGGGAGATCACCGCGCTTGCGGCGATGGTGCCGGCGGCGCTGAAGGCGAGGTACGACCGGGTGCTTGCGCTCGGGGACGCGTTGCTCGACGAGGAGACGAAAGCGGAATTCGGGGAGCGGGCGGCCCTTATCGTCAACTTGATTGCGGAGAAAGGCACGGTCGCGCGGGATGATCTGCTCGAGGAGGTTCCGCAGGCGGAACGGGTGTTGAAGCAACTCATCCGGCGCGGCATCGTCGCCGAACGGCAGCTGGTCAAAGACCGGTTGCAGACGAAGAACGTTCTTATGGTGTATCCGCCGGAAGACCCGCGCGCGCTGGAAGAAGCTCTCGAACGTCTTCCTGCCCGCGCGGCGAAGCAGCGGGAAGTGATCCGCTTTTTCCTGGATCATCCGGAACCGTTCGCCATGTCGGAACTGGCGGGACTGCTGTCGGCAACGTCATCGACGATCCGTTCGCTGGCCGATAAAGGATGGCTCGCGATCCGTCAGCAAGAGGTGATGCGCGATCCTTACAAGCATCGCGCCTTTGCGCGAACAACCGCGCTGCCGTTGACGGAGGCCCAGGCAAAGGTGTTTGAGGAGATCAGACGCGCGATCGATGCGGGCCGGCCGCGCGCCTTTTTGCTGCATGGCGTCACCGGCAGCGGCAAAACCGAAATCTATCTGCAGGCGATCGAACGCTGCCTGCAGCTGGGCAAGGAAGCGATCGTTCTCGTTCCCGAGATATCCTTGACGCCGCAGATGGTCGAGCGGTTCAAGAGCCGATTCGGCGATCTGGTCGCGGTCATGCACAGCCGCCTGTCGTCGGGTGAGCGCTACGACGAATGGCGGAGAATCCAGCGGCTGCAGGCGAAGGTCGTCGTCGGCGCGAGATCCGCCGTGTTTGCGCCGTTTAAACGCATCGGCATCATCATCATCGACGAGGAGCATGAGACGAGTTACAAGCAGGAGGACAGCCCCAAGTATCACGCCCGCGACGTCGCGATGTGGCGCGCCGCGCAGCATGGGGCAACGCTCGTGCTCGGTTCCGCCACGCCCTCGCTGGAGACGTATATGGCGGCGGTCGAACAGCCGGACGGCCAACTGCTTCGGATCACCCGTCTCACCCTGCCCGAACGGGTCGCCGGGCGTCCGCTGCCCGCCGTGAACATCGTGGACATGCGGAAGGAACTGATGGACGGCAACCGCTCGATGTTCAGCCGTCCGCTGCATGAGGCGATTCAGGACCGGCTTCGGCGCGGGGAGCAGATGATTCTTTTGCTGAACAGGCGAGGTTATTCGACCTTCGTCATGTGCCGCGCGTGCGGCGCGGTGTGCGAGTGTCCGCATTGCGACATATCGCTGACGTATCACCGCCAATCGCGGACGATGCGCTGCCATTATTGCGGTTACGCCGAGCGTGAGGCGACGGTGTGTCCCGTTTGCTCCAGTCCGCATATCCGCTACTTCGGCACGGGAACGCAGCGCGTGGAGGAGGAGCTCGTCCGCCTGTATCCGGGCATTCGCGTCATCCGCATGGATGTGGATACGACGGTGGAAAAAGGAGCGCACGAGAAGTGGCTTAAGCAGTTTCAGGAAAGGCGCGCCGATGTGCTGCTCGGGACGCAGATGGTGGCAAAGGGGCTGGACTTTCCGAATGTCACGCTGGTCGGAGTGATCGCCGCCGATTCGGTGCTGCGCGTGCCGGATTTCCGTTCGGCGGAGCGGACGTTTCAGCTTTTGACGCAGGTCGCGGGGCGCGCGGGCAGGCACGATCTGCCCGGAGAAGTGATCGTTCAGACGTACGTGCCGGAACATTACAGCATCGTCAGCGCCGGAAAGCACGACTACCATGCATTCGTCGAACACGAGCTGAAAGAGCGCAAACTCATGGGCTATCCGCCTTACAGCAGGCTCATCCTCATCACGCTGAGTCACGAGAAGCTGGCAAATGTGATGCGTGCAAGCGAGCAGGTGGCGCAATCGATCAGGACGCGGTGGGAAGAGACGCTCAGGCGAACCGCGAATGCGCAGGGCGAGTTGACGGTGCTCGGCCCCGTACCTTCGCCGATCCCTCGTTTGAAAGACCGGTACCGGTTCCAATGCATCGTGAAATACCGCGGAGTCCCGTTTGCTCCGAAGCTTGTGAAGCTGGCGGCGGACGAGGTGGAACGGGGTTCGGACAAAGACTTGCAGCTGACGGTCGACGTCGATCCTTATGTATTGATGTGATGCGCTTGAAACTTCGGGATCGCGGCGCCGCCGGTTGGAGCATGACGAACGATAGATTCGTATAATAATATATGATGGGTGACCAACAGGAAGGGGTTATGAACATATGGCAATACGCATGATCGTACAAGATCCGGACCCGATACTGAGGGAAAAATCGAAGCCGGTGACCAAGTTTAACGCCAATCTGCACAAATTGCTCGACGATATGGCGGAGACGATGTATGACGCCAACGGAGTCGGGCTTGCGGCTCCGCAGGTCGGCGTGCTGAAGCGCGTCATCGTTATCGATACGGGCGACGAGCACGGTCTGATCGAGATGGTGAATCCGGAGATCATCGAGCGCGAAGGCGAACAGTTCGGGCCGGAAGGCTGCCTCAGCATCCGGGGGATCAACGGCGATGTGCGGCGCGCGATGAGAGTGAAGGTGCGCGGTCAGGATCGCTACGGCAACTTTTTTGAGATCGAGGGAGAAGAATTGCTGGCGCGCGCTTTTCAGCATGAAGTCGATCATCTGAACGGCATTTTGTTCACGGATATCGCGGAGCGCATCTATGAAGTTCGTCCGGAAGACCAGGAGGATGCGTAAAAGATTGCAAGGCATGCGCGTTTCGTCACGCGTGCTGCGGAAATCGAACGGATGGAGTGGATTTATTTGAATATCGTGTTTATGGGAACCCCGGAATTTGCGGTTCCTTCTTTGCTTCAAATGTTGAAAAACGGATATAACGTCGCGGGAGTGGTGACGCAGCCCGATCGGCCGAAAGGACGCAAGCGGGAATTGGCCCCTCCTCCCGTGAAGATCGCCGCGCTGGAAGCGGGATTGCCGGTCATGCAGCCGGAGCGGCTCCGTCATCCGGATGCGGTTGCGGAATTGGCGAAGTGGCGGCCTGATCTGATCGTAACGGCCGCTTACGGGCAAATTTTGCCGAAAACGGTGCTGGACATGCCGCCTCTCGGCTGCATCAATGTGCACGCCTCGCTTCTGCCGAAGTATCGCGGCGGCGCGCCGATCCACCACGCGATCATGAACGGTGAACGGGTGACGGGCGTGACGATCATGTATATGGCGGAAGGGTTGGATACCGGCGACATCATTTCCAAGGTGGAAGTGCCGATCGGCGATGACGATAACGTCGGCACGATGTTCGAAAAGCTGGCGCACGCCGGGGCCGAACTGTTGATCGAAACGCTGCCGAAGATCATGAGCGGGCAGGCGGAACGCGTTCCGCAGGATGAGTCGCAGGCGACCTACGCGCCGAACATCACGCGCGAGCAGGAGAGAATCGACTGGAACCGGACGGCGGTACAGCTGTTCAATCAGGTGCGCGGCATGAATCCTTGGCCTGTGGCGCACACGATCTGGAACGGCGAAGTGTTGAAAATATGGGAGTGCCGCGCGGCAAGCGAAGAGAAGGCGGCAGGCCGGCCGGGCGAGGTGCTGTCGGTCAAGCCGACCGGCATCGATGTCGCATGCGGCAGCGGCGTGCTCACGATCACCAGGCTTCAGCCCGCGGGCAAGAAGGCGATGGATGCGGCGGATTTTGTGCGCGGCGGCAAGCTGCAAGAGGGCACGGTGTTCGGTTCATGAAGGGCGACGCGCGAAGCACGGCGCTGGACGTGCTGCTGAAGGTGGAGCGTGCGCAGGCGTTCAGCAATCTGGAACTGAATCAGGCGCTCATGCGCAGCGGACTGGACAAGCAGGACGCCGCCTTCGCGACCGAACTCGTGTACGGCACGCTGCAGCGGCAAAATACGATCGATTATTTTCTTGGCAGATTCGTGGCCAAAGGTATGGCGAAACTGGACGCCTGGGTGCGCAATCTGTTGCGGCTCAGTTTTTATCAGATCTATTATCTGGACCGGATACCTCCCCACGCGGCAGTGAACGAAGCGGTGAACATCGCCAAGCGGCGAGGACACCAAGGCATCGCCGGCATGGTGAACGGCGTGCTGCGCAACGTCTTGCGGCAACTCGATTCGTTGCGGGTGCCGGATACGCTTCCGCCCGCAGTCCGCATCTCTCTGGAGCATTCACATCCCGAGTGGCTCGTCGCCAGGTGGCTGGAGCTGTACGGGGCGGAAGAGACGGAAGCGATGTGCGAAGAGAATAATCGACCGCCGCATGTGACCGTTCGCGTCAACCGGATGTTGACGGATCGGGATGCGATGCTGTCCGAACTGCGCGATCATCAGATCGAGGCGGTTCCTTCCCGGCTGAGTGAGGACGGGATTGTGATCGTCAGCAGGAGCGGCAATATGGCGCAATCAAGCTGGTATGAGAAGGGACTTCTGTCGATACAGGACGAGAGTTCTATGGTCGTGGCCCGGGTGCTCGATGCGGCGCCCGGCATGCGCGTGCTCGATTGCTGCGCCGCTCCGGGAGGCAAGACGACGCATATCGCCGAGACGATGGGCGACCGAGGCGAAGTGTGGGCGAACGACATCCATGAGCACAAGCGGGCGCTGATCGAATCGCAGGCGAAACGGCTCGGGCTTGCGAGCGTCAGGACGATCGTGGGCGATGCGGGAAAGCTCGGGGAACGTTTTCCGCAAGGATATTTCGACCGCATCTTGCTTGACGCCCCATGCTCGGGGCTCGGCGTCATCCGCCGCAAGCCGGACATCAAATGGCGCAAGCATCCGGAGGAGTTGAAGAAGCTTCCCGAACTGCAATACCGTCTTCTTGAAGAAGCGTCCGCCCTGCTCAAACCCGGAGGCGTGCTCGTTTACAGCACTTGCACCGTGGAAGCCGCGGAAAATGAACAAGTGGTCTCGAAGTTTCTCGAACATCATCGCGAATTTTCGGCCGACGGGCGGATCGCCGAGCATGTGCCTTCCGCGCTCGTTCCCCGTACGGACGCCGAGCGGGGGTTCATCCGCATCCTGCCGCATCATTACGGTTCCGACGGCTTCTTCATCGCGCGGCTGAAGAAGGCGGAGATTTCCTGACGCGGCCGGCGGACGGCATCGCTGTCAATACAAAGGTACTTTATGCGAACAGTTGTTTTGTGATAGAATGAATTAGATTAGCCTGCATTTGTACGGGGCTGTAATTCTAGAAGAGATAGATTGGATTGTGATGAGATGAAACCATTGGTCTATGACTTGACGATGGAAGGTTGGGAAGCTTGGGCTGAGCGTAACGGTTTGCCGAAGTTTCGGGCAGCGCAGATTTTCGATTGGCTGTATGTGAAGCGGGTTTCCGACTTTGACTCGATGACCAATCTGCCGAAGGAGCTTCGCGCGAAACTTTCCGACGAGTTCCGGTTTGAAGCGCTGCACGAGATCACGCATTTGAAATCGCAGGACGGAACGGTCAAGTTTCTGTTCGGTCTTCACGACAAGCATGCGATCGAAACGGTGCTCATGCGGCATAACTACGGCAACAGCGTCTGCGTCACGACTCAGGTCGGCTGCCGGATCGGCTGCACGTTTTGCGCGTCCACGCTGGGCGGACTGAAGCGCAATCTCGCCTCCGGCGAGATCGTGGCGCAGGTCGTCAAATGTCAGCAGATGCTCGACGCGGAAGGCGAGAGAGTCAGCAGCATCGTCGTGATGGGCTCCGGCGAACCGTTCGAGAACTACGAGGCGACGATGGACTTCCTTCGGACGGTCATTCACGAAAAAGGTCTGAACATCGGTCAGCGGCATATCACCGTCTCGACGAGCGGCATCGTGCCGAACATCTACCGTTTCGCGGACGAAGACACGCAGATCAATCTCGCGATTTCGATCCACGCTCCGAACGACGCGATCAGATCGAAGCTCATGCCGGTGAACCGGCGCTATCCGTTTAAAGATGTCATCGAAGCCTGCAAATATTATATCGAGAAAACGGGTCGGCGAATCACCTTCGAATACGCGTTGATCGGCGGCGTGAACGATCAGCCGGAACATGCGGCCGAGCTGGCGGAAGTGCTGCGCGGCATGCTGTGCCACGTGAATCTGATTCCGGTGAACCATGTGCCCGAACGCAAATATGTCCGCACTCCCCGTGAAGGAATTTTCAATTTCAAACGAGTGCTGGAGGCGGCTCGCATCAACACGACGATCAGGCGCGAGCAGGGACATGACATCGCGGCCGCCTGCGGACAGCTGCGGGCGAAGCACATGGAGTCTGTAACGGGGTGAGGTACCGATGAAGACTGTGAACAGGACCGATATCGGACGAGTGCGGCTTGTGAACGAAGACCGCTCGTATGCGGCTTCCGATATCCACGGATTTGCATGCGCCGTCGTCGCGGACGGAATGGGAGGTCATCTGGCCGGCGATGTCGCCAGCCAGATGACGATCCAATACATCGAAGAACAGATCCAAAAGCGGCTTCACATACATATGACTTACGAAGAGCGCGCCGAACTGCTGCGCTCGCTGATTCAGGAGGCGAACCGCAAAATTTACGAACTGGCGTGTTCCTCCGACCAGTATATCGGCATGGGAACGACCGTCGTGGCGGTGATCGCGGATCAGGAGCATGTGGTGATCGCCCATATCGGCGACAGCCGGGCTTACGCGATCAGCGACCAGCGCATCAAGCAGCTGACGGAGGACCATTCGCTCGTGAATGAACTGCTGAAGAGCGGTCAGATTAATGAACAGGAAGCTGAGAATCATCCGCGGCGCAACGTCCTCGTCAGAGCGCTGGGCACCGATCCCGAGGTGGAAGTGGATATCGTGCATCACAGCTGGCGGCCGAACGACATCATCCTGCTTTGCACCGACGGCCTGAGCGGTTTGGTCAAGACGGATGCGATCGTCGAGACGCTGTATATCGACGCTTCATGGAACGAGAAGGCGGATCGGCTTGTCAATCAGGCGCTGGATGCCGGAGGCGACGACAATGTCACCGTTGTGCTGCTGATCAATGAACCGGACAATGAATCGGAGCAAACGTCCGATGAGGCCGATAAGTCAAACCATGAGCCGGACGGTCGGCAAGAGACGGATGAGGGAAGAGGTGAAGCGGGATGATAGGTTCAGAGCTGGGCGGGCGTTACGAGATCATCGCGCGCATCGGCGGAGGCGGCATGGCGGTCGTCTACAAGGCGTACGACACGCTGCTGCATCGCTATGTGGCCGTGAAGGTGCTGCGCGAGCAGTTCGTGCACGACGAGGAGTTTATCCAGCGGTTTCTGAGAGAAGCGAGATCCGCCGCTTCATTGTCTCATCCGAACGTGGTCAGCATCTACGATGTCGGACAGGACAAGGATACGCATTATATCGTGATGGAATATATCGAGGGCGGGACGCTGAACGACATCATCAAGGAAAGAGCCCCGCTGCAGCCGGAGGAAGCGGTTCGCATCGCCAGCCAAATATGCGACGCGCTGGATCACGCCCATCAGAACGGGATCATCCACCGCGACATCAAACCCCACAATATTTTGCTCAGCAGCAAAAACGGCCGCGTCAAGGTGACGGATTTCGGGATTGCACGCGCGGCGACGGCTTCCGGCATCACGCAGACCGGGGCCGTGCTCGGATCGGTGCATTATTTTTCGCCGGAACATGCGAAGGGCGTTCAGCAGGGCGAAAAATCGGACATTTATTCCCTGGGCGCCGTGCTGTATCAGATGGTGACCAATCGTCTGCCGTTTCCCGGAGACAGTCCGATCAGTGTGGCTCTGAAACATTTGCAGGAAAACATCGAGGAACCTCGCGCGATCAACCCGCTCATCCCGCAGAGTTTGGAAAATATCATTCTCAAAGCGATGCGCAAAGATCCGAACGAACGGTACGCTTCTGCCAAGGAGATGTTGCTCGATCTGGAAACGTGCCTTTCTCCTGAACGTATGAATGAGGAGAAAATCACCTACGCTTCGGATGCGGATCTTGAGAAGACGCTCGTCATACCCGCGATCCGCGATAAGATCCGTGATCAGATCGATGTTGAACGTCAGGAGGATAAGAAGTTGCCAGTTCGAACGCATAGAATCGCCGAGAGTCTGATGGATAAGCCGAAGCGGCGCAAGAAATGGATCAAGCCGACGGTCTGGTCGGTCATTGTGATTGCGGCGCTGCTCTCGCTGTGGCTGGGCGTAAAGACGATCTTCAACATGCTGGACGTGCCCGAGGTCACCGTTCCGAACGTCGTGGGCAAGCCTTACGAGGAAGCTTATGAGATCCTGACCGAGCTGTTGTTTGAAGTTCAGCTTACGGACAGCGAGTACAGCGACGAGCATCCGGAAGGCTATGTCGTGCGGCAAAACAAATCCGACATACTGGCCAAGCAGGGTTCGACCGTACAATTGACCCTCAGCCTTGGACCGGAGAAAGTGCCGATGCCGGATCTCAGGATGAAGACGGAGGACGAATCGCGAAACATCCTGATCGGGCTCGGTTTCGACAATGAACGTATCGAGATCGTCGAGCAGGTCGACGATGAACCGAAAGGCACCGTCATCGGTCAGGAACCGGCTTCCGAATCGTTGATCAATCCGCGCGAAGGAAGAGTGACCCTCACCGTCAGCCAGGGGCCGGGAACGGAAATGATGCCGAACTTGATCGGTGATACGCTGGATGTTGCCATGGCGAAGCTGAAACGGCTGAATCTCAGCGAGAATGTGCACGTCGAGGAACAGCCTGATTATACACAGAGTCCCGGACGAATTTTCCGCCAGTGGCCGTATGAACCGGATGATCCGGTGCCGCCCGGAGCGGAGATCACGCTGTATATCAGCACCGGATTCCCGAGCGATGCGATTCAGACGGAAAAACTCGTTTCCGTATCGCCGGCGGTGAACGGCATCGCCTCCACGATCGAGATTTACGTCAGCGACGCGAAAGGGGACAATATGCTGTGGGGGATTAAAGAAATCTCGCAGCCGACGAGTTATCGCGTCGATGTGATCGTATCGCCGGGGAAAAACGCCAGCATCGTCATCAACCGGGACGGCGACTGGCTCGATACGATCTACGTGACCTATGCGGAAGCCAGGCAGCTGTCCGGCGGAGAACCGGCGGAAACCGGAGATTCCGATGACGATGGCGGCGCCGAAGCGGACGGGGATGAGGCGAGCGGATTATGGGACTACATGACGGATGATGAACCTTAATCAGACCTTAACTTGTGGAGGATGATGCATGCCGAGAGGATTGATCGTCAAAGCGTTAAGCGGTTTTTACTATGTCTTGCCGGACGATGGAGGCGAGGTCGTTCGCTGCCGGGCGCGCGGCGTGTTCAAGAAGCGGGAGGTGTCGCCGCTAGTCGGAGACCGCGTGGCTTTCGAAGTGGAACCGACGGGTGAGGGCACGGTGACCGAGATCGAGACGAGAACTACGGAGCTTGTGCGCCCGCCCGTCGCGAACGTCGATACGGCAGTGCTCGTATTTTCGGTGGCGGAACCGGCGATCAGCTATTTGCTGCTCGATCGTTTCCTCGTACATACGGAGATGGCCGGTCTTGACTCGATCATCTGTCTGTCCAAGACGGATCTGGAGGAAGGCAAGGACGAGGTGAAAGAGGCGGTCGACCGTTATATGCGAATCGGCTACGAGGTGTTTGTGACGAGTTCGCCTCGACGGGAAGGGATCGATCCGCTCGTTGAGCGCCTCGCGGGTCATATCAGCGTGGTCGCCGGCCAGTCCGGAGTAGGCAAGTCGACGTTGCTGAATGCGATGATCCCGGGGCTCGACCTCGAGACGAACGCGATCAGTCAGAAACTGGGCAGAGGGAAGCATACGACCCGCCACGTGGAACTGTTCCGGTTGCCTTCCGGCGGCTTTATCGCCGATACGCCGGGTTTCAGCCAGCTCGATTTTCAAAATATGGAGCCCGAACAACTCAGCGAAGGTTTCCGGGAATTCCGGGACTTGAGCGGTTCGTGCAAATTCCGCGGCTGCATGCATATCAGCGAACCGGGTTGCGCGGTCATCGAGTCGCTTCAGGAAGGACGCATCGATCGTTTGCGCTACGAGCACTACCTCTTGTTTGTGCAAGAATTAAGGGAAGCAAAGGAGAAGAAACGTTGGAACCAAAAATGATATATGTCGCTCCCTCGGCGCTGGCCGCCGATTTCCGCCGCCTGGAGCATGAACTGCAGGACGTGGAGCGGGGCGGCGCGGATATGCTTCATGTTGACATCATGGACGGTCATTTTGTTCCGAACATCTCTTTCGGGCCTTTTGTTGTGGAATTTATGAAGCGGTCGACCAGCCTGCCGCTTGATGTGCATCTGATGATCGAACGGCCGGAACTCATGCTTGCGGAATTTCATAAGGCGGGCGCCGATCGCATCACGGTGCATGCGGAGGCTTGCACGCACTTGTTCCGGGTCGTGACGCAGATCAAGGATCTCGGCCTGAAAGCCGGAGTCGCGCTTAATCCGGCCACGCCGCTGAATGTGCTGGATCATATCGCGGAGGAACTGGATCTTGTGTTGATCATGACGGTCAATCCCGGATTCGGCGGGCAGACGTTCATTCCCGCGATGCTGCCCAAAATCCGCGAGCTTCGCCGTAAGCTCGACGAACGCGGTCTTGCGCAAGTCCACATTGAGGTGGACGGGGGCATCAACGCGGCGACGGCGAAGTCGGTGATCGAAGCGGGAGCCGATGTGCTTGTCGCGGGCAGTTCGGTGTTCGGCGCATCCGACCGCGCGGCCGCCATCCGCTGCTTGCGTCAGGCGGGCCGATGATCAAGGCAAACCGGCGGTCTGCGGCGGCGTTGCGTCCGGATACGATCTGCGCCTGGAGCGGACAGCCGTCGCCGATGTTAAAGGCCGATCGTCGGGCGCATTCTCGACGGCGGACTGAAACTACGGTTTGTCCGTGAGCTATTGATAAGCGGACGAAAATGAATATCATTAAATAAAACGGTCGTTTGAAGCACGGTTATGCAAAGCATGGTATGTAAAGCACGGTTATGAAGCGCCTGTACGGCGCTTTTTTTCATGGACAAACGGCTTGCCCGGCCGGCCTTTTCCGTTCGGATGCGGGAGATTCGTCCGGATGCCGGATAGAAGAATGTTCGGGTTCGCAAAACGGACGCGGGCAACGGAACATAGGATGGCATGATTGCGGCGGGGCGTGCATATATATGTTGTTGAACAATCCGAATCCGTTGCACGAGGCGCTGTGACGAAGAAGTGCGGGTTATCGGGTGCAAGGAACCGATTCGGTACATATTCTACTGCTGAGGAGGGATTGATGTGAAATTTTATACGATAAAACTTCCGAAGTTTTTGGGCGGTTTCGTAAAATTCATCCTGAAAAAATTGGGAAAGTATTGATCCTCTTCCCGGCAGTTCAATACGGGTATGACCCGTCAGGTCCGGCATTCCTTCATGTTCCTGGCCAGAAGATCGCGTACAAACAGATAGGAGCCGTTTAAACGAGAAAAAGCACCATCAACCGGGTGCTTTTTATTGCATCATCAATATGGCATCTCGGGAACGGTATGTTCGTTACACGCGCTGAACTTTACCCGATTTGAGCGCGCGGGTACTGACATACACACGTTTCGGTTTGCCGTTCACTAAGATCCGTACTTTCTGTACGTTTACTCCCCAAGTACGCTTCGTTTTGTTGTTTGCGTGGGAAACGTTGTTGCCTCTGGATGGGCGTTTGCCGGTTATATAACATTTGCGTGCCATGAATCACACCTCCCTTACTCCAAAAACACACTTCAATATGATAGCACATGGCGACGAACAACGTCAACGAATGTTTTTTCGACGAAACGTTTATTTCTCCTTATTAATATTGTAAAATGATCAATAGTTCATCCTATCTGTACATGAAGGAGGATGTATCCTGATGGTTGTCGTACAAACTACCCAAGACGGAGCCATACATATCGAGGATGACGTGATCGCCGTTTTGGCCGGATCGGCCGCTCTCGAATGTTACGGTCTTGTCGGCATGGCTTCGCGGCATTCGATCCGTGACGGCTTATCCGATCTGCTCGGCAGGGAAAACTTGAGCAAGGGTGTCGAAATCAGGCAAGAGAACGGTTTGCTCATCATCGATCTGTACATCGTGGTCAGCTACGGCACCAGGATCTCTGAGGTTGCGCATAATGTTCAGACCAAAGTACGCTACGTGCTCAACGACATCGCGGGCATCCAGGCGGATCAGGTGAACATTATCGTGCAAGGCGTCAGAGTAATGAAATAGGAAGGGGTACCTCGTTTTGAGTAAGCGCTTTATTGACGGCACGGATTTTTACAACATGGTCATGGCGAGTGTCGAAAGCCTTAAGGCCAATGTTGACAAGATCAATTCACTGAATATTTTTCCGGTTCCGGACGGGGATACCGGCACCAATATGAATATGACATTGAATTCCGGCGCCACTGAGCTGGCCAAAAAGCCGAGCGAGCATCTCGGCACGGCGGCGGCGGCGTTCGCCAAAGGGCTGCTCATGGGGGCGAGGGGCAATTCCGGCGTCATCCTGTCGCAGTTATTCCGCGGTTTCTCCAAGTCGGTGAGCGAACTTGCACGCGCGGATATGGTGCAGATCGCCGCCGCTATGCAGGAAGGCGTGGATACGGCTTATAAGGCCGTGATGAGGCCCGTGGAGGGAACGATCCTGACGGTATCCCGCGAGTCTGCGAGATTCGCCGTACAGAACGCGCGAAGAGTGCACAACGTGCAGGAACTGTTCGAAGCGGTCGTAGCCAAAGCGAAAGAAACGCTTGCCAAAACACCGGATATGCTTCCCGTGCTGAAGCAGGTGGGGGTTGTGGACTCCGGCGGGCAGGGATTGGTCACGATCTATGAAGGATTCCTGCAGGCGTTGAAGGGCGAAGTTCGGAAAGAGCAGGAAGGCGGGCTTGGAGAAGCGGCAACCTGCGGTTATGACGAATCGTCAACGGATACATCCTATGAAGAAATCGGCTTGCCGCCGAGTGCGTTGGGACAAGCCGCGTTTGAACTGATCGGGGACGGACCGGCGCAGGCCAGAATCGCCACAGAAGATATCGAGTTCCCATATGATATGGAATTTTTTATCGACATGTCGGCTTATCCCGAAGCGGCTTCGCAGTTCGATGAAGATGAATTCCGCGCCCGCCTGGCGAAAGACGGCGATTCGATCATCATCATCGCCGATGACGGCATGGTGAAAGTTCACGTTCATACGAAGCGGCCGGGCGACGTGCTGAATGCGGGAATGGAGTACGGTGAATTGCGCGGCCTGCATATTGTCAATATGAGGGACCAGCATCGCGATATCGTCGAAAACGCGGCGCACGAAGAAATGGAAACGGAAGCGGAAGAGGGCGCAGCTACCGTTTATCGCAAAGAGAACGGCCTGCTCGCGGTTGCGGCGGGAGACGGGATTATGGAAATATTTGAAAGCATCGGCGTGGACATGATCGTCTCCGGCGGACAGACGATGAATCCGAGCACGGAAGACATCGTTAACGCGGTGAAGAGCATACCTGCGAAAACGGTGTACGTATTGCCGAACAATTCCAATATCATCATGTCCGCAGAACAGGCGAAGGAACTGGTCGAGGACCAAGAGGTGATCGTCATTCCGACGAAGACGATCCCGCAAGGCATAGCGGCGGCGCTCGCCTTTAACGGACACGCGGACAAGGAACAAAATCTTGTCAGCATGGAGGAAGCGGTCGGCCGCGTGAAGTCCGGACAAGTGACCTATGCCGTGCGGGATTCGACCTACGGGGATCTGACGATCAGAGAAGGCGATTTCCTCGGCCTGCTCGATAACAGGATCACCGTCGTATCGAACCAGCTGCTTGAGACGAGCAAGCGGTTGCTGGCGCAGATGATGGACAGCGGTGAGGAGATTGTGACGATCATCGCGGGTAAGGATGCCGACGCCCGGGTGACGGAATCGCTGCTGGAATTTGTGCAGGAGCAGTATCCGCGCGCCGAATTTGAGGTGCTGCAAGGCGGGCAACCGTTGTATTACTTCTTATTCTCCGTGGAATAGACCTGATGAACTCAAAACATAATCAGGATATTGAGGTGATGGCGCTTGACGAACATTCGTATCGTAACGGACAGTACGGCAGACCTGCCTGCTGAGACAGTTGAAAAATACGGCATCGAAATCGTGTCGCTCAAGGTGCATTTCGGTGAAGAGGTGTATGAGGACCGTTATCTGGACCCGGACGTGTTCTATGAAAAATTGGTGAACGCGCCCAAACTGCCGACGACTTCCCAACCGTCGCCGGTCGATTTCCTCGACGTGTACAAACGTCTCATCGAGGAATCGCCGGATACGGAGATCGTCTCGATTCATCTGTCGTCCGCGTTCAGCGGCACGTATCAGTCGGCGATGCTGGCGAAATCCATGCTGGAGGAGAAAGTCAACATCGAGATTATCGACGGCAAAACGGCCAGTTACGGAACCGGCATGCTTGTAGAGGCTGCGGCGCGCGCGGCGGCCGAAGGCAAGTCGCTGGAACAGATCGTGGAGATCGTCACGAATCTTCGCCGGCAAACGAGACTGTACTTTTTGGTCGACACGCTGGAGTATTTGCATAAGGGCGGACGCATCGGCAAAGCATCCGCGGTGTTCGGTTCCCTGCTGAATATCAAACCGATTCTCAGCATCGACGATGAGGGCGAAGTATACGCTGTGGACCGGATTCGGGGCCAGAAACGCGCGATGAGCCGGATCATCGAACTGTTGAAGCAGGATTTCGGCGATACGGAAGTAAACGTGGCCATGGCTTACGCGGATAACAAGGAAACTGCGGAAGAACTCGGCGAAATGGTGAAACAGCAATTCCGCGTCAAGGATTACAAATACACCCGGATCGGTTCGGTGATCGGCACGCATGCGGGAACGGGGACGGTCGCGGCTATTGTAAGCCCGGCGTCCGGCAATTGAGGACTTCATACATCATCTGACTTCGGATGATCGGATGCCGGTCACGGTCACAGAGGCGGTCGGCGCACGGACTGCGGCATTCGAATGTCGTACAAGCTGAATAGGGAAGCTCTTATCTCTTTAGTTGTCAACCCGCAAGCGATTAGGGTAGTCTAAAGATGTAAGAGCTTTTTTCGTTTTCATATCGTTCGCTTTTTAGCGGGATTCGCCGCAAAGAAATGTCTCCGGACCGGACAAGCGCTTTTCCGTTCGGATCAGAAATTCAGGTGGGATTGGAGATCATGAGGGGATTATCGGATATCGCCGTTCACTATGTGAAAGGCGTCGGACCGCAAAGGGCGGAATGGCTGCACGCCCTCGGGATTTATACGGTGCAGGATCTGATCGAATATTTTCCGTTTCGATATGAGGACTACCGGTTGAAAGATTTGTCCGAAGCGGCTGACGGGGAGAAGGTGACCGTCCAGGCGACGGTGTACGGCATGCCTTACGTTCAGATGTACGGCAGGAATAAGTCCCGCATGGCGTGCAAAGTGATCGTCAGCGGCATTCCGGTGTCGGCTGTATGGTTCAACCGGCATTTTCTGAAAGATCGTCTCGTGCCGGGCAAAGAGATCATCTTGACGGGAAAATGGGAAGCGAAGAGAAGACAGCTGACGGTGAGTGAATCGGAGTTTCCCGACGGAAGGGACCGGCAGGCGGGACGGCTGCAGCCGGTATATTCGATCAGCGGGGAGATCACGCAGAAGTGGCTGCGCAAAACGATCAAACAAGCTTTGGAGCAGTACGGCCATCTGATCGAAGAGGTGTTGCCGGAGGAACTGATCTCGCGGCACGGGCTATTGTCGCGCAAAGATGCGATCTATCAGATCCATCACGCCGAAAATGTGGAGGAAGGGCAAGCGGCGCGCCGCCGCATGGTGTATGAGGAACTTCTGCTTTTTCAGCTGAAGCTGCAGGCGTTGAAGGCGATGAACAGAAAAAGGACGGGCGGCATCGCCCATCCGGTGGACATGGACCGGCTGCAACAGTTCATCGACAGCCTGCCGTTCGAATTGACGAATTCGCAGCGTCAGGTGATCGGGGAGATCGTGCACGATCTGCGTCAGCCGAGCTGCATGAACCGACTGCTGCAGGGGGATGTCGGCGCCGGGAAGACGGTCGTGGCGGCCGCCGCCCTGTTCGCGGTCGTGACCGCGGGCAGCCAGGGGGCGCTTATGGCGCCGACGGAGATTTTGGCCGAGCAGCATATGCGCAACTTGAAACGGATGTTCGAGCCGTTCGGAATTCAGGTGGATCTGCTTGTCGGCAGCATGACGGACAGGCAGCGGCGTGAAACGCTGGCCGCTTTGCAGATGGGCATGACGGATGTGATCGTCGGCACGCATGCGCTCATCCAGGAAGATGTGTATTTCCGCAGGCTGGGACTGGTCATCACGGATGAGCAGCACCGCTTCGGCGTGAACCAGCGCAGCATCCTGAGGCGCAAGGGGATCGATCCCGACGTGCTGACGATGACGGCGACACCGATTCCGCGCACGCTGGCGATCACCGCGTTCGGAGATATGGACATCTCGACGCTGCGCGAACTGCCGAAGGGAAGAAAACCCGTGCGCACTTACTGGGTCAAGCATGATATGCTGCCGCGCATCATTGCGTTCATGGGACGGGAGATGGAGGCCGGCAGGCAATGTTATGTGATCTGTCCGCTCATTGAGGAATCCGAGAAGCTGGATGTGCAGAACGCGATCGATCTGCACGCCCGCCTGCAGCAGGCGTATCCGGATTTTCGCGTCGGACTGCTGCACGGCAGGATGAGCAATGCGGAAAAAGACGAGGAAATGCGAAAGTTCAAAGACGGAGAGTCGCGGCTTCTCGTTTCCACGACCGTCGTCGAAGTGGGGGTCGATGTGCCGAATGCGACGGTGATGGTCATCTATGACGCCGAGCGGTTCGGCCTGTCGCAGCTTCACCAATTGCGAGGCCGGGTCGGCCGCGGCGAGCATCAGTCGCACTGCATCCTGATCGCCGATCCGAAATCGGATGTCGGACGCGAGCGGATGAAGGTGATGACGGAGACGAACGACGGCTTTGAAATCGCGCGGCGGGATTTGGAACTGCGCGGTCCGGGAGATTTCTTCGGCACGAAGCAAAGCGGACTGCCCGAATTCCGTTTCGCCGATATGATGAAAGACTTCGATATTTTGGAGCGGGCAAGGGACGACGCGGCGGATCTCGTGCAGCGCGAAGATTTCTGGACGGCGGTGGAATACATGCCGTTGCGCGGGATGCTGCAGCGGGAAAATGTGTTGTCCGGCGATATGCTCGATTAGGGCGGGACGGCTGCGCATAGCCTTATCGTTGCGCATCCGTATACCGCTCTTTGCCTGGGCATCGGCCGCAAAGTTACGGAAATATCCGCCAGGCACGCACATACACTGTACAGTCGGCGTTTTTTCGGATCGCGGGGAACGATGACCGACGATTCTATGGTGCAGGAGGTATGGCGGCTTGAGATACATCGAGTACGGGATCGATCCTTATTTGGTGTATGTTGTGAAGGAGCGTTTGAAGGACCCGGTGCTGCGGGAACATGTGAAAATGATGCTGCAGGGGGTGACCAAAGAGCATCTTCAACACCCTGCCACGATCCGTCAGTTGATCGATGCCTTGTCGGCCGTGATCGGCGTTGCGGTCAGCGAGCAGCAGGCGGAGAACATTACGCGCTTCATCATCGACCAACAGATCGATCCCAACAATATGTTTCATCTGATCAAATTGTGGAATATGTTTCGATGAGGAACGGGATGAGGGGCGAGTTGCGGCTTGGAATGGACGGACGTCGGACGCGACGCGGATCATATTTCCCGAATCTCGACGATGCGTTGGAAGGCGATTCGCCGCACCTGTTCGCCGACGCCGCCGTCGTCGCCCTCGCCTTCGTTTCCGCCGCAGACGATCTTCACCCACCCTTCGTACGGATCGATCTGCTTGACGACGCCGGTGCATCGCCGCGTTTCATATTTCGTGCCGTACACGATCGAGACGGGAATCCGGTGTTCCAAAGAAGCCGCTAACGCCCGTTCCATCTCATGCTTCCAGTCTTCATCCAGATCGGGCATGCGGAATTCGTTGCGGCTTCGGCGTTTCGACAACAGTTGTTCACGGTGTTCCGGCAAGAACATGCGGCTTCCCTCCCATAGCAGATTCCCCCTTCTCAATTGTTGGTCGCCGTTGTCGTGATTCATGATGCGATCTCCTTTCGACCGTTTGGAATATGCGCCCGTGAGCATCCTTGCGCCCGGTGCCCGTCTTGTCCGATTCGCCCGGCTTGCGCCGCCGCCGCGGGATCGGGTTTCGGGCGGCGCTCGGCCGGTGCCGCGTGCCGCGGGACTTGCCGAATCCGCGCCGGGAGGAAAGACGGGCGCCGTCCGTCCGTGCGCCGTTTGCCGCTATTTGTAATGGCCTCCGATCTTTTTCGCCCGTTCGTATGCCTGGCCCGCCGCGGTGAGCGATGATGCCCGGACGATCGCGGCCGCTCCGTAACGCTCCTTGATCGCATCGACGGCGTTGTCCAGCCTGCGTTCCCGTTCGCGATCGCGGAACAGGTCAAGCTGATATTCGTCGTCGGGTCGGAGTTGGGTCAGCGAGACGCCCACGCTGCGCACGGGCTCGCCGTTCCAATGGCGCGCGAACAACTGTCTTGCGGCGGCGAATATATGCGGCGCATGGTTGGTCGGCTCGCTCAGCTTCGTCTGCCGGAGGAATCCGCTCGGACGATCGAAGTCCGCGCCGCGGCAGCCGACCGTCACCGTCTCGCCCATCAGTTTCTTGCTGCGGGCCCTGCGGCACACTTCTTCGCTCAACTCGAGCAGGACAACGCTGATGTCCTCGAAGGTGCGATAATCGCGCGGCAGCGTCATCTGATGTCCGATGCCTTTTTGTTGGTCGTATGTCGTCGGCGTAACGGGGGAGTGGTCGTACCCGTTGGCCGTCATCCACAGCACATGGCCGTTCACTCCCCAGATCCGCTTCAGCCGCTCGATCGGGTAGTTGGCCAGATCGCCGATCGTATGGATGCCCAGGCGGCGCAGATGGCGGTTCATGCGGCTGCCGACCCCGAACATCTTGTCGACGGCAAGCGGCCACAGCATGTCGCGTTTGTTCTCGTGCGTCAGGATGAAGATGCCGTCTTCGTTTTTTTTCGCGAAGTTATCGCACGCCATTTTGGCGAGCACTTTGTTCGGCCCGATGCCGATCCGCGCAAAGACGCCGGTCTCCCGGCGGATCGCCGCCTGGACTTGGCGCGCGACTTCCGCCGGATCTTTGCCGAACAAGGTGTAGCTCCGCGTCACGTCCATGAACTGCTCGTCGATCGAATACGGCTCCACCAGATCGCTGAATCGTTCGAGAATTTCCGATATGTGCAGCGACACGTCGATGTATTGCTGCATATGCGGACGGACGACGACGGCACCGGGGCATTTGCGGACAGCTTCCCCGACCCATTCGGCCGTTGTCACTCCGAACTTCTTCGCGATCGGGCAGGCGGCCAGAACGATGCCCGAACGGCGCGCCGGATCGCCGGCCACGATGAGCGGCTTGTCGCGGTATTCCGGATGGGCGGCTTTCTCGACGCTTGCGTAGAAACTTTGCATGTCGACGAGATAGATGATCCGTTCCGCTTTGGATTTCATGGGTATCACCTTCGTCGGTTCCTGTTGCTATGCATATGCTTGATCAGGATTGAATGCGAACATGTATTCGCATATTTCTTCACGGTTTATTATAATGCGAATGTATGTTCTTATTCAAGCGGCGGACGATGGAAAATATGAGGCGAATTCCGTCGTGTGCGGATCACGCTGTTCTCAGGCGAACCGGTTGCCGATCGCAGTTTTCGATTGAACCCGCCGGGCGAAGGGGGCAAAAAAGCAAGCACGGTGCGTGCGACAGAACAAAAATGTGATATGATGAAGCGAGGACAAAAGGGGAGATGCTATGATTTCGCAATCGTTTCAAACGATGAAACTGGTTCCGTCGGATTTGCTGCAAAACCGGGTGGAGACGGTGCAGGAACTGCTCGTGTCGGATCTCGAACAGTATGAGATCGTCAAGGACGTGGAAACGGGTGAGCATTATTTGCACTACGCGTATTTGCATATCAATGTGGCCGGAGGCGGCGTGCGCGAGTATTATCATCAGCTGATGCCGCTGGAGACGGATGATGTTTTGGCCATCGTGCTCGGCGAACAGGCGTACACTTATCCGGATCATTGGCGCAAACCTTTTTTGCGCAACGGACCCGACCAATATTATGTCTGGTTTGATCCGCAGGGCGTGACGGACGGCGAGGAGCAGGAACGGATTGCCGATGAGTTGAGGACGAAGCTTCTCGAGTTCAAGGAACAGGGAAGATATGACGAGGAATCGGTGCGCCGCATGCTGGAGATGATGGACAAGCTGCTGGACGGCGACGGGACGGATTGATCCGCCCGATAAACCGGACGATCCGCCCTGACCGGGAAGGATGACATACCCGGAAAAAAATTTTTCGACCCGTGTATAAAAAAATGAAAACCGGACAACATGATAGTAGCGGCGTCGAGAGATGCCGCAGACAACCGCGGAGAAGACTTACGTTTCCCCATAAGCTCTTCATCCGGTTTCTCCTCTCCCATGAAAAGGGCGCCCGCGAGGGCGCCCGAACACTTGTTGCCGCAACGCCGACTGCGTTGCGGTTTTTTCTTTGATCACTGTTTGCCCGTCATGGCGAATGGTCCGCCGAAAGACATGTTTTCGCATTTTTTTCGAATGTGGTACGATAGCATATGGGCATTTTTGTGACTGATCGTTAAAGCAAGGCTGGCATGTTCATCAAGGGGGACTTTACACCGTGCGAGTCATTTCTGGAACCGCCAAGGGAAGACCGCTTAAAGCGGTTCCCGGCATGAATACGAGGCCGACGACGGATAAAGTGAAGGAAGCGATATTCAGCATCATCGGTCCGTACTTTGACGGCGGCATCGTTTTGGATCTTTTCGCAGGGACGGGAGGTTTGGCGATTGAGGCGCTCAGCAGAGGAATGGACCGGGCGATCCTGATCGACGAGGACCGCAAAGCGATCGAAACGATCCGGGACAATGTGGAGCGCGTCGGATTTCAGTCACGCGTCGAGATCTACCGCAACGATGCGATGAGAGCGCTGTCGGCAATGGCCAGGCGCGGATTGCGCTTCGATCTGGTGTTCCTCGATCCGCCGTACAAAATGAAGAATATGGATGAAACGATGCTCATGATGCAGGAAGCGGGCATGCTGAACGAGGACGCGATCGTCGTCGTCGAGCACGACGCGAAGCATGTGTACGACGGGCGGATCGGACGCCTTGTCAACACGCGCCGCGCCGAATACGGGAATATCGCCGTATCGGTTTACCGCATGGGAGATCAGGACTCGCCTCCCGCCGTTTGATTTTTGATGAACCCTTGCAGACGAACCGGCGCATTCTCAACACCGCATTTTGCAGGCACCGCCGTCATCTTCACATTTATACACGCATCAGAATGGAGTGACCTACTATGACAGGAACGCGCAGACCAGAACATATCGCCGTGTATCCCGGCAGTTTCGACCCGGTGACGAACGGGCATCTGGATATTATCCAACGCGCGGCCAAACATTTCGACCATGTGATCGTGGCCGTGCTCAACAACACGAACAAAAAACCGCTGTTCAGCGTTGAGGAACGCAAACAGCTGCTCATGGAAGTCACCAGGCATTTGCCGAATGTGGAAGTCGACAGTTTTCGCGATCTGCTCGTCACCTATATGACGAAGAAAAATGCGAGCATCATCATCCGGGGACTGCGCGCGGTGTCGGATTTCGAATACGAACTGCAGCTCGCGTCCATGAACAGCAAGCTGAATGAGAAGATCGAGACGTTCTTCATGATGACGAATCCGCAATATTCTTACCTGAGTTCCAGCATCGTCAAGGAAATCGCGCAATTCCACGGCAATGTGGCGGATCTCGTGCCGGAATGCGTGGAGAAAGCGCTGAAAGCGAAATTTCCGGTTCATCCTTCCGATCAGAAATCGGAATAAGAAGACGAAGACGGACAAAAACGAAAAAAGATAAGCGAATACGGGTTTGTGTCAGGTTAAGACGGGCGAAGACCGACAAAGCAGGGCTAAGGCAGCCGCCTTTTGAAACGTTCCAGCCGGTGGATCGCGGCGGAAAGAATGAAACCGAGTGCCAACAGGGCGAGCGCGGCCAGGCCAAAGCGGAGATCGCAGAGGATCATATCCGCGAAGGACGGGAAATGACGGGCAAGCGGCGGCTCCGGCCACGACGACCATACGGGAATCGTTTCGCCGTGCAGGCGAAAGCCCGGGCTTTCATGGGCGCGAATGTTCAGCAGGGGATGGACGAGCAAGGTCAGGACGACGCCGGCCGCCGCGTGGATCAGGCGCGACAACAAAAACGGATAGTAGCGTATATCCGTTCCGGAACATGCGGCTTTTACCTGGGCGTGCAGGCATAAGCCGCTCCATCCGAGCACTGCGCTGATCGCCGCGATGAGCCATATGTCGGGGGCGGCATCGTGAACCGCGTAGGCGCCGAGGTGTTGTTCGAACAAGCCGTTGAACAGGGCGCCCGCGAGTTCGCCGCCCGGTATGCCGAGCTTCAGAAGCGCATATTCGGCGAAACGGGCGACCGCCGTGCCGATTCCTGCAAGCATCAGAATTTTCAGCGCGACCGAGAAGAAAATCATGTAGCCGCCGATGACAAGCAGCTTCTGGACCGACTCGAAGACGCTGTCGCCCAGCAGCCGTCCGAACGTGCGGCCGTCTTCATCCCGGGCGTCGTACATAGATTGCAGGCTGGCTGCGAACAATCCGGAACGGGATGAAGAAGCGGCGCGCCGCTCAGAAGGGGAGAACCGCAGGGAAGAGGAGGATCGGGGCTGCGCGCCGGACTGCCCGTCGGCATCCCTTCGGTGTTCCATCCCGCCAGCGGCGAAGGCGGAGACGATCGCGCCGATCCAATGAATGATGAGCAGCGGCAATCCGAGTTCCGGATGCCCGAGAAATCCCGAGGCGATCACGATCATCAGCAGAACGGGACTTCCGACATGCGTCAGCGCCATGAGGCGTTCGGCCTGATGGCGGGTCAGCGCGCCTTCTTTTCTCAGCTTCGCGATCGATCTTGCTCCGGCGGGCGATCCGGCCGTCCAACCGACGGCCACGCACCAGCCCGCTATTCCGGGGAGGCCGAACAAGCGGCGCATGACGGGTTCGAGCCACGTGCCGATAAAATGCATCACGCCCAGTCCCGCCATCATCTCGGTGACGATCAGAAAAGGCAGCATCGCCGGAAAGACGATCTTCCACCAGATCGTCAATCCTTCAAGCGACGCTTTCAGGACGCGGTCGGGATATAGCACGATGCAGACGACCACGAGGCATGCGGCGATGCCGAGGATGATCGTCATGATGCGGCTGTTGCGGAAGTGTAAAGCGGTCACGGCTGCTTCCCCCCGTTGAATTCCACTTGTACATCATACGTGAAGCTTGACCGATTTAGACCAGCCAGGACATGTGAAAGGAGCCATCATGCAACGGACGTTACGACTTGGCGTTATTTTGATGACCATCATGCTGACCATGGTTTTGGGGATCATGGTGTTGAAAAACATTCCCACCGATTATGTTGTATACATGCCGGGTCCCGCGGAGGATGTCGGACCGATGGTGAAAGCGGAAGCGGCCGGAAAAGACGAGGGGAAATTTCTGCTGACGGCGGTCTACCAAAGTTATCCGAGCCTGTTCGGCCTCTTGCGGCTGCAATTACATCCGTATGCGGAATTTCATAAACGGGAAGAAGTGTTCAATGAGGGAGAGACGGAGGAACAGTACAGCAGCAGACAGCAGATCAACATGCTGAGTTCGCAGAGCAACGCCATCATCGCCGTGTACGAACGGATGGGCATCGCTTACCGCTACAAAACGGAAGGCCTGTACGTGCGAAGCGTGCTTGAAGGTTATCCCGCCGCTTCAGTCTTTCAGGCGTGGGACCGCATCGAATCGGTGGACGGACTCAAGCTCGAAAGTTATGAGGAACTCGTGGAGTATTTGTCGGACAAAAAAGCGGGAGATATGGTGAACATCACCTATATTCGGTCGAACGCCAGGTACACGAGCGAAATCGAGCTGAAGGAGCTGCCCGCCAGCGGGGATGCGGAAGACCGGGATGCCGGGGCTCCGTCCGTCGGCGTGGGCGTCAGCCTTCTGGTGATGCGGAGCGTCGAGGCGGAGGATGAACGATACAGGGTGAGCATTTCCGCGGGAGATATCGGAGGTCCTTCGGCGGGCCTCATGTTCGCGCTGGAGATCTACAACCGGTTCGACCCGAGAGATATCACCAAAGGGTATATTGTCGCGGGAACGGGCGAGATCAGCCCGAACGGGCGGGTCGGCGTCATCGGCGGCATACGCCATAAGGTGATCGGGGCCGACGCGCAGGGAGCGGACATTTTCTTCGCGCCGGCGGATTATCACGACGTAGAGCGGGGAATCTCGATTCCGAACTATTCCGAAGCGGTCAGAACGGCGCAGGAAATCGGCAGCGACATGCGGATCGTGGAAGTGTCGACGCTGGACGATGCGCTTCGCTATCTCGAACAGCTGCCCCCAAAATCCGCCGCTCCGGAGGAAAACGGCAAAGCGGCCTGAAGGCCGGAAGACCGAAGCAAAAGGCCGAAGCGGCGCGCTTCACCGGACCTCGTCCAGGCAGATCGGAGGCTCATAGTAATCGCGCAGGAGATCGCGCGAACTGCGCGTGCGGTAACCGAGCGCGTAAATGCCCGTCGCCCTTATATCGAGCGCGAGCGTCGGATGAACGTTCCGGCCGACGTTCAGGATGATCGGCACGGAGGATGAACGCTTCATCCGCTTGAGCAGCGCTTGCCCCGTGCGGCTGAACCCGAGCACGCGCAGGTAAGGGACTCCCTGGGCGAGCAGATCCCCGGACAACATGTCCCTGCGGTGGTTGAGCAGGATGTGCGTCATCGCCCGCTGCAGCTTCGTGCGCGTGTACCGCTTCGTCTTGCACAGCTCGATGAAGCGGCCGACGGACAGATCGTTCTTCATCTCGGCAAGCGCCCGCTTCATGCGGTTTTCCAGCCCTTCCGTCACCTCGGCGAAGGAGGCGAGCTCCTCGCGGGTCCGGCTGAGCAGCGCGTGAAAAAGATGCGAAGCGAACCGCTCCCAGTCGACGGGCGCCCGTCCCGCTTCCATCTCGCGCCGCAGGATATCGAGGGTATAAGGCGGAACATAGGGCGCCAGATGTTCCAGGGTGCCGCCTTCCGACAGCAGCATGCGGCGGATCGCCGTCGCGCTCGCGATGTGCGCGTCCGTGGGGTGCGGATCGTGGTATCCGGCTTTCGTGCGGGCGATCGTATACGGCATGATGCGGCTGTTCAATTTGCGCAGCGCGATCAGGTACTGGAGCCCGAGCATATCGTTCGGCTTGTCCGGAACGCCGGTTTCGCCGTCCGGTTCTTCCCGCGTCTCCGGCCGGCGATGCGCCGTCTCTCCGAATGTTCGCACGTATGCCTGTACGGCCTGCGCGTAGGCCGCGGGGTAACTGGCGCCCTTTTTCAAATGTTCCGCAAGCAGCGTCTGCAGCGGCTCCGGTTCGTCGGCGAGCAGATCGGCGAGATAGTTCAGCCATTCCATATCGCCGCTTTCGCTGCCGAAGCAGAGACAGTCGACGACGCCGCTTGCGTGCAGCGCCGAAACCGCTCCATAGGCGAACCATGGGGCGGGCTGCGCGGAATAAATGACGGGCAGTTCGATGACCAGATCGGCGCCCATGCGCAGCGCCATCTCGGCCCGCGCCCATTTGTTCACCAGCGCCGGTTCGCCGCGCTGCAGGTAATGCCCGCTCATCACGGCGACGACGGCGTCCGCCTCTGATACGATGCGCGCCTGCCGGAAATGATAAACGTGACCGTTGTGCAATGGATTGTATTCCACGATGATTCCCAGCGTTCGCATGTCGGCATATACTCCCTCGGTGATGGTTTCAAGTTATTGGATTCACTAAATGAATTTCAATTTTCCGGAATCGTCGTTCCCGGACTGCAAGTTCATGTACGCCGGCGCAGACATTCCCGTGCGCGCTTTGGGCACGGAGCCGGCCTGATTCCCTTCTCATTCTATAACAGACAACTTGCCGATGCCATATGTTGTCTGCGCGGCGGGCGGCGGAATCGGGAACGGCGGCGCATGCGGTGAAACGGACGGGCGGAACGTCACCCGGTGAGTACGCGGGAAACTTTCGCCCCGTGGAAAACGATCGACGGAGATTGGCTGAATTTAGTTGACAATACATGATGCTACTCGATATAATAATCTTTGTTTGTTCGAGGTGAAGCCCGTTGAAAATCAATTTTTCTGAAATGGCGGCAAGACGGGGCGTACCGCTGAAAATTTCCGCTCGTCTCGACGCGGATCGGCTGCTTGGCGACCGCCGCGATGTGCTGCGGACGACTCCGATGCAAGTCGAGCTGGAAGCGAGCATGGCGTCCGGGATTGTCTTGGTGGACGGGCATATAAGCGGCGACATCGTATTCTCATGCGCTCGTTGTCTGGATGAAGTGAAGCGGCATATGGATGTTCCGTTTCATGAGGCGTTTTCGCACGACGAGAAGCTTGATGATGAGAGCGATGACGACATGTTCCATATATCTCAGGACGAATTTGATCTCGAACCTTATCTGGAAGCGGCGTTCCTGCTGCATGTGCCGTTCGTCGCTCTGTGTCGGGAAGATTGCAAAGGACTGTGCCCGGTATGCGGAACGAATCGCAATGAAGAAGTTTGTTCATGTAACACGGAGCGTATCGATCCGCGGCTGGCGGATTTGCAAAAATTTTTCGAACGTTGAGATGGTGTTTGCAAGGGAAAACGGTGCTCTTGCAGTCACTCGTTGAAGGAGGTGGGATTCATGGCAGTACCTTTTCGAAAAACATCGAAATCGAAGCGTGACAAACGTCGCACTCATTTCAAGCTGAAAGTGCCGGGCATGGTGAAGTGTGAACAATGCGGCGAGATGAAGCTCGCGCATCATGTTTGCAGAGTTTGCGGCTCTTACAAGGGCAAGGAAGTTATCAAGCAATAACAACCGTAAAGCGTCTCGCAAGGGGCGCTTTTTTATTTTGCGTTTTGACCTGCTCCGTTCGGGCGTGATATTTCAGCCGGGATGCCCCGGCTGATGTTCCGCCCATGCCGGCGGAATGACGAAAGGGCCGCGGAACTGTTCTTTTTTGCGCACCGGTTCACTCAGTTTTTACGGATTTGCTTGATCATATCGTCATTTACTTTCATATCATTCCGTGTTTATAATATATACTATTAGTATCAAGTGATAAATGATGAAAATTCTCGAAAGCCGCGATGGTCATCCGTCTCACAGGGGGTGAGGGCGATCGGAAAATTGCCCAAAAGACAACGACAGCAACAGCTTGTGAAAGCGATCGAGCAAAATCCTTTTGTGACAGATGAAGAACTGATGAAAATGTTCGGCGTCAGCATCCAGACGATCCGACTCGATCGCCTTGAACTGGGGATACCGGAACTTAGGGAACGGCTGAAAGCGATGGCGGAACGATCGTTCGATCAGGTTCGCTCTTTGCCGCTGCATGAGGTGATCGGCGAGGTGATCGACCTGCAGCTGGACAAGAGCGGCATTTCCATTTTCGAGATCGGTCCCGAACATGTATTTTCGCGCACGAAGATTGCCAGAGGGCATCATATTTTCGCTCAGGCGAATTCTCTGGCCGTGGCGGTGATCAACGACGAGATTGCGCTCACGGCGTCGGCGGATATCCGTTTCATACGTCCCGTTCGGCTGGGCGAGAAATGCGTCGCCAAAGCTTATGTGAAGGGCAACCTGGGGCGGAGCGGCAAGGCGAAGGTGGAAGTGTTCACGTATGTGTCGGATGAACTGGTGTTCCAGGGCAATTTTATGATCTACCGCAGCGCGGCGTCATCATCAGGCAACGGAGACGAGCCGGAAGGAGTAGAGGTTCATGCGGATAGCGATTGATGCGATGGGCGGCGATCATGCGCCGGATGCTGTCATAGCCGGAACGCTCGCCGCGGCGTCGCAATTTCCTGATACGGAACTGATCCTGGTGGGGGATGCGAAGCGGATCGAAGATTGGTTTGCGGGGAAAGGCGAAGCCATACCCGCCAACGTGTCGATCCGCCATGCCTCGGAAGTGATCGAGGCGGACGACGAGCCGGTGAAAGCGGTTCGGCGGAAGAAGGACGCGTCGATGGTGGTAGCCGGACGGATGGTGAAGGAACGGGAAGCCGACGCCTTTTTATCGGCGGGCAATACCGGAGCGCTGATGACGGTCGGGCTGCTCGTCGTCGGGCGAATCGAAGGCATTCATCGTCCCGCGTTGGCGCCGTTGATCCCCTCGCTGCAAGGCAACGGCACGCTGGCGCTAGACATGGGCGCGAATATGGACGCCACGCCGGAGCATCTGGCCCAATATGCGATCATGGGCACGATCTATCGAAGCAAGGTGCATGGGCTGGAGCGGCCGCGCGTCGGATTGCTGAACGTCGGCACGGAACCGATGAAAGGCAATGAACTGACGAAACAGGCGTTCACGCTGATGGAGCAGCTGCCGATCAACTTCGTCGGCAATATCGAAGCGCGCGATATTTTGGACGGCGTCTGCGATGTGGTCGTCTGCGACGGATTCGCGGGCAACATTATGCTGAAGTCGCTCGAGGGAACGCAAAAGGCGATCTTCACGCTGCTGAAACAGCAGTTGACGAGTTCCGCCCTCGCCAAAATCGCGGGGCTTATCCTGAAGCCGAAGTTGCGCGTGTTCAAACAATACGATTACCGGGAGCACGGCGGAGCGCCGCTGCTCGGCATCGACGGCGTCGTCGTGAAAGGCCACGGGTCCTCCGACGCCGCGGCGATCAAGAATGCGATCGGGCAAGCGAGAAAAGCGGTCGCAGGCGGTCTGGTGGACGCGATAAGAAGTGAAATCAACAGAAAAGAGGGGCATCGATGAATCTGGGAATGTCGGTAGGAGTTTTGGGGACCGGCAAATATGTGCCGGAGAGAGTGCTGACAAACTTCGATCTGGAACAGATGGTGGAGACGAGCGACGAGTGGATCGTCACGCGTACGGGCATACGCGAAAGGCGCATCTGTTCTCCTGAGGAAGCGGCGTCCGATCTCGCGTATCACGCTTCCCTTCAGGCGCTGGAACGGGCGGGGCTGACCGCTGAAGACATCGATCTGATCATCGTCGCGACGATCACGCCGGACTCGGCTTTTCCGTCAACGGCGTGCGTGCTGCAGGATCGTCTGGGAGCGAAGAAAGCGGCGGCGTTCGATCTGTCCGCGGCATGTTCCGGTTTCATATACGCGCTGGCTGCGGCGACGAGCATGATCGCTTCCGGCATGTACAGGCACGTGCTCGTCGTCGGAGCGGAATGCCTGTCGAAAATTACGGATTACACGGACCGCAACACATGCATTTTGTTCGGTGACGGAGCGGGCGCCGTCGTGCTCGGGCAAGTGCCGGAAGGACGAGGATTTCGCTCTTTCGTGCTCGGCGCGGACGGGTCCGGCGGCAATCTGCTGAATCTCGCCGGGGGCGGTTCGAGATGTCCGGCTTCCGAGCAAAGCCTGAAAGAGAAGAAGCATTACATATACATGGCGGGCAGCGAAGTGTTCAAATTCGCCGTCCGCATCATGGGTTCCGTCGCCCTGGAAGCTGTGGAGAAAGCCGGGCTGGCGAAGGACGACATCGATCTGCTCGTTCCGCACCAGGCCAATATCCGGATCATCCAGTCGGCGCTCGAGAAACTGAACTTGCCGGAAGAAAAATGCATGATCAATCTGGATAAATACGGCAATGTTTCGGCGGCCTCGATTCCGATCGCGCTGGCGGAAGCGGTGGAAGAAGGCCGGATTCGGGAAGGCGACCGCATCGTGCTCGTCGGATTCGGCGGCGGTTTGACGTGGGGTGCATCGGTGCTGGTCTGGTAACGGGACGATTCATGCTTTGGATGAATGGATCGCTGGAAGAATGAATCGATGATTTCGGATGAAAAGCGGTATGAGGAGTTGGCAAAATGGGAAAAACTGCATTTGTCTTTCCTGGTCAAGGGGCGCAGTCGGTCGGCATGGGGCGCGACGTTTATGAAGCGCATGACGGCGCCAGAAAGCTGTTTGAACAAGCGAACGAGGCGCTCGGTTTTGAACTGAGCGAGTTGATCTTCAACGGCCCCGAGGACCAATTGAAGCTCACGGTGAACACGCAGCCGGCGCTGCTCACGACGAGCTGCGCGTATCTGCATGTGCTGCGGGAAAGCGGGATCACGGCGGATTACGTCGCGGGTCACAGTCTCGGAGAATACAGCGCGCTCGTATGCGCCGGCGTCATGTCGTTTCAGGATGCGGTGCGCACGGTCAGACTGCGCGGCGAATTCATGGAACAGGCCGTTCCGGCGGGTCTCGGCACGATGGCGGCGGTTCTCGGCGCTGAGCGCGAAGCGCTGGCGAACCTGTGCAAAACCGTGAGCGAGGAGATCGGCGCGGTGGAGATGGCGAACGTCAACTGCCCGGGGCAGATCGTCGTCTCCGGCACGGTGCAGGGAGTGCAGGCGATCGCCGAGCGGGCGAAGGAGATCGGCGCGAAGCGCGTCGTGCAGTTGGAGGTGAGCGGACCTTTCCATTCGTCGCTGATGCGGCCCGCCGCCGAAAAGCTGCGCTCCGTGCTGGAACGGACGGGCATGCGCGATGCGGACATTCCGGTCATCGCCAATGTCACGGCCGAACCGGTCACTTCGGCAAGCGAGATCCGCGCTCTGCTCGTCGAGCAAGTCGTGTCTCCTGTGCTGTGGGAAGATTCCGTCAAACGGCTTGTCGCCGAAGGGGTGGACACGTTCGTCGAGATCGGTTCGGGCAGCGTCCTGACCGGACTGATCCGCAAAATAGACCGCTCGCTCAATGTGTACACGGTCAATTCGTTGGAGTCGCTGCGGCAAGCGGCGGAAAGTCTTCGCGCATCATCGGAGGCGTAGGGCATGTCCGCGCAGGCATGCGGCGCGCAGACGGAACGAAGCGGCGATGGCGCGCATAAGACGCGTGTAAGGCAGCGAAGATTTTGGACAAGCAAAAAGTTTGGATCGCACGAGGTAACCGCGTGATCACGCGAGTTTTTTCAAATGCGACAAGGTTCGCCTGAACAGTCGCCCGGCAAGAATCGGTGGTGACGCGTGCTGGATCATAGGCGAAAGAATCGCGTCAGGCAAGTTTTTGATAAAATCATGCGTTCAGGAAAAAGGGTTTTGCGAAGGAATGAAGTATTAAAATAATGAAGTTTTTGACATGCGCGAAGCTATTTTCCAAATTCTTGAATGCGCGTTAAGTTGCGTTCCGTTGCGTGATGGTCGAACTTCCGGCGAAGTTCTCGCCGTGCGCTCCGTGATCAAGGGGGCGTTCGCCGAAACCGGACAAGATCCGGCGTGGACAAGATTTGTGCGTTCAGAATATATATAGTAAATCTTGCGAAACTTGTGCGTATTTTGTGCCGATACAGGCGAGGAACGATGTGAGAGAGGAGATGGTTCCATGAATCTGGAGGGTAAAGTGGCGCTCGTGACCGGCGCGTCGCGGGGAATCGGAAGAGCGATCGCGATCAGTCTGGCGGAGGCCGGCGCCGATGTTGCGGTCAATTACGCGGGCAACGAGCAGGCGGCCCAAGAGACCGCCGACGCCGTGCGCGCGCTCGGCAGACAAGCCATCACGGTGCGGGCCGACGTCGGAGATGCGGAGCAGGTCGAGAATATGGTGAAGCAGGTGCTGGACCATTTCGGCAAGCTGGACATTCTCGTGAACAACGCGGGAATTACGCGCGACAATCTTCTGATGCGTATGAAAGAAGAAGAATTCGATCAAGTTATTAATACGAACCTGAAAGGCGTATTCAACTGCATGAAAGCCGTCACCCGTCCGATGATGAAGCAGCGGTACGGCCGCATCATCAATATTTCATCGGTCGTGGGCGCCGTCGGCAATCCCGGTCAGACCAACTACGTCGCGGCCAAGGCCGGCGTGATCGGCATGACCAAAAGCGCGGCGAAAGAGTTGGCGTCGCGGGGCATCACGGTCAACTGCGTCGCCCCCGGCTTCATCGAGACCGAGATGACGGCGCAGCTGAGCGAAGACAACAGGAACTCGCTCCTGAATCTGATACCGCTCGGCCGCTTCGGACAACCGGAGGATATCGCGCGCATCGTCCGCGTGCTCGCATCCGATGATGCGTCCTACATGACCGGTCAGACGATTCACGTCGACGGCGGCATGTACATGGGCTGATGCACCCAATTGTCATATAGCATTTTGGCGGCAATTCTACTATAATACCAAGAGGGAGGTGAACCGGATGTCCGACGTTTTCGAACGCGTGAAGCGCATTATCGTGGATCGCTTGGGTGTGGATGAATCTGAAGTGACTCCAGAAGCATCTTTCAAAGATGACCTGGGTGCTGATTCATTGGATATTGTAGAGCTCGTAATGGAACTCGAAGATGAATTCGACCTGGAAATTTCCGATGAAGATGCTGAGAAGATTTCGACTGTGGGAGAAGTGATCTCGTACATAGAATCTCACAAGTAATGTCATAAGTCCCGTTCATAAACGGGACTTATCCACATTTGATTGTGGGATGCTGCAACTGGCGGGCACTACATCCGATATCCTTGCCGAGGTGGGTAATGATGAAACAAAGAGTTGTGGTAACCGGTATGGGGGCGATAACGCCGATCGGTTCTGATCTGGATACATTATGGAATAATCTGATTTCCGGCAAGTCAGGCGTATCGAAGGTGACGGCTTTCGATGCGAGTGAGTTGCCGACCCAAATCGCTGCCGAAGTGAAAGATTTTAATCCGGAAGACTACATCGACAAGCGCGATGCGAGACGGATGGACCGATTCGTTCATTTCGGACTGGCCGCCGCTTTGAAAGCGCTGCAAGACGCGGGGCTGACGGTTGGGACGAACGCCGATCCCGAGCGCGTTGGGGTCATCGTCGGTTCCGGCATCGGCGGACTCGGAACCTGGGAGGATCAGCACACGACGCTGTTGGAGAAAGGACCGAAACGGGTAAGTCCGTTCTTCATTCCGATGATGATCGCGAATATGGCTTCCGGTCATATTTCGATGCTGACGGGAGCCAAAGGGCCGAATACGACGGTCGTCACCGCGTGCGCCACGGGAAGCCACTCCATCGGCGATTCGTTCCGGATCATTGAGCGCGGCGACGCGGATGTGATGATCTGCGGCGGTGCGGAAGCGGCGATTCGCCTTGTCGGCATGTCGGGATTTTGCGCATTGCGCGCAATGTCCACGCGCAACGATGAACCGGAACGGGCGAGCCGACCGTTCGACAAGGACCGCGACGGATTCGTCATGGGGGAAGGCGCAGGCGTGCTGGTTCTGGAGTCGCTTGAACATGCGTTGCGGCGCGGTGCCCGCATTTATGCGGAATTGGTCGGCTACGGAATGAGCGCGGACGCGTATCATATGACCGATCCGGCTCCCGGCGGCGAGGGCGCGGCGCGCTGCATGCGGGCAGCGATCAAGGACGCGGGCCTCAGGCTCGAGGAAGTGGATTATATCAATGCGCACGGCACATCGACCCCGGTCGGAGACAAGTCTGAGATCGCGGCGATCAAGTCCGTATTCGGGGAGCATGCGAAGCGGCTTGCCGTCAGTTCCACGAAGTCGATGACGGGTCATCTGTTGGGAGCGGCCGGCGGCGTGGAAGCGATCATCACCGCTTTGACGATCAAGCACGGCATGATTCCGCCGACGATCAACGTCGACAATCAGGATCCCGAATGCGATCTTGATGTCGTGCCGAATGTGGCGCGTCATGCGGAAGTCCGGACGGCGATGTCCAACTCGTTCGGCTTCGGGGGACATAACGCTACGCTGATCTTCAAAAAGTATGAAGCGTAACGGTCTGCCGTACGGCAAAGCGCATGTTTGAGAACTGTCGAGGTAAGTTTGCGTAAAGGAGCTTTGTTCCCATGCACCGTGATTTACGAGAGTTGGAGCAGAAGTTGGATATCCGTTTCAAGGATCGCAGGCTGCTCATTCAGGCGTTCACGCATTCTTCCTACGTGAATGAGAATCGCGGCAAAGCCATGCACAACGAACGTCTGGAATTTTTGGGCGACGCCGTGCTGGAACTGTGCGTATCCGATTATTTGTATCAGAGGTATCCGAAACGTTCGGAAGGAGAACTGACGAAACTCCGCGCTTCGATCGTTTGTGAACCCTCTCTCGTAGAATTTGCCAACTCTCTTGAATTCGGATTGTATGTGCGTCTCGGAAAAGGAGAAGAGATCACAGGCGGGCGAAGCCGGCCGGCTCTTCTTGCCGACGTATTCGAAGCGTTTATCGGCGCTCTGTATCTGGATCAGGGGATAGCGGCGGTCAAGGCATGGCTGGATCGCGTCGTCTTTCCGAACATTGCTCATATCGAACAGCCCCAGTTCTCGGACTACAAGACGAGATTGCAAGAATACGTTCAACAGCATACGCTGGGCGAACTGGAATACCGCATTGTCGACGAACAGGGCCCCGCGCACGACAAGTTTTTCGTCTCAGAGGTTTATATGAACGGACTTAATCTCGGCAGGGGTTCCGGTCGTACGAAGAAAGAAGCTGAACAGCAGGCTGCTGCTGAAGCGTTAACCGTACTGATGCATAAGGGTTAAAGAAGCGACTGTCGGCTTACACCGGCAGTTTTCTGTTAGGTGGGTATCCGAATTTCTGTACGTTCTTCGTATAGGTCACGAATGGGGTGAGGTCATGTATCTGAAGCGGATTGAGCTGAAAGGGTTTAAATCGTTCGCCGACCGCACCGAGCTGGAGTTCGTTCCGGGCATTACGGCCGTCGTCGGTCCGAACGGCAGCGGAAAGAGCAACATATCCGATTCGATCCGCTGGGTGCTCGGGGAGCAGAGTGCGAAGTCGCTCCGCGGCGGAAAAATGGAAGATGTCATCTTCGCGGGAAGCGATACGAGAAAACCCGTCAACTACGGGGAGGTGTCGCTGACGCTGGACAATTCCTCCCAACGGTTGCCGCTGGACTATACCGAGGTGACGATCACCCGCCGCATTTTGCGGAGCGGGGAAAGCGAATATTTCATCAACAAGCAGCCGTGCCGCTTGAAGGACATCACCGAGCTGTTCATGGATACCGGGATCGGCAAAGAGGCTTATTCGATTATCGGCCAGGGCCGCATCGAAGAAATCTTGAGCACGAAATCCGAGGAACGGCGGGGCATTTTCGAGGAAGCCTCGGGCATCGTGAAATACAAAACGCGAAAAAAGCAGGCGGAGAAAAAACTGGAGGAAACCGAACAAAATCTCGTGCGCATTTCGGATTTGATCGCGGAGCTGGAAGGACAGATCGAGCCGCTGGCGGAACAGGCGGACAAAGCGAAGCGGTACAAAGAATTGAAGGAACAGTTGAAAGCGAACGAGATCGCTCTGTATGTGTATCAGATCGACCAGGTGCATGCGAACTGGCAGGAGTTGCGAAAGAAACTGGATGAGATGCAGCGGGAACAGCTCGAACTGTCCACCGTCGTCAGTCAGCATGACGCGCTTCTGGAGAAAGACCGTCTGGAAATCCGCAGGCTGGAGGAACAGTTGGAGCGGGAGCAGCAGCTTTTGCTGAAGGTCAGCGGTGAAGCGGAAAAATGCGACGGTCAGATCGGCGTCCTGCAGGAACGGAAGCACCACCTGGAGGACAACCGCAAGCAGACCGCCGAGAAGCTCGAAGCTTTGAGGAAGCGGATCGACGCCAGACGCAGCGAGCAGCTTGGCTTGGAGCAACGGTTGCGGGAGGTCGATTCGCAACTGAAGGATCTTCAGCTGCGCCTGCAGGAAGAACAGGCCCGCCTGCAAGGAGTCGAAGGAAACAGCGGCGCGGCGCTTGAGGAAGATCTCCGCGCGGAAATGCTCGAACTGCTGAGTTCGGCGGCGCATCACCGCAATGAAATCCGGTATTTGGAACAGCAGGAGGAATCGCTGAAGCGGCGGAAGGACAAACTGCTGCTCGAGATTGAACGTGCGGAGGGCGAGCGCGAAGAGGCGGCCGGACGGCGGACGAAATTGCAGGAGCAGTTGCGGGACGTATCGGCCTCTTTGCAGCAGTTGCGCGACAAGTATGCGGAGTTGGCGGAATCGCTGCAATCGAGCCAGCAGAAGCTTGAAGAATGGACAAGCCGGGCGCGGGAACTGCAGCAAAAACTTGACTCGCTCGCATCCAGACGCGATACGCTGCGCGAGATGAAGGACGACTTTGAAGGGTTCGCGCTGGGCGTCAAGACGATCCTGCACGCGCGAGACCGCCGGGAGCTGCGCGGCGTGCACGGAGCGGTGGCGGAGCTGATTCAGGTGCCCGAGAAGTATGAACTGGCGATCGAGACCGCCCTCGGCAACGCGCTGCAAAATATCGTGATGGACGATGAGCCGTCGTCGCGCGAAGCGATCCAGTATTTGAAGCGCAGACAGGCCGGACGCGCGACGTTTCTGCCGCTCACCGTCATACGCGGCCGTTCGATACCCGAACAGGACGTGCGCACCCTGCAGGCGATGGACGGTTACGTCGGCATCGCCGTCGATTTGATCGACTTCGCCGACCGGTACCGCCATATCGCGGAAAACCTGCTGGGCAATGTCATCATATCGGAAACGCTGGAACATGCGAACAAGCTCGCCGCTCGCCTGTCTTACCGGTACCGGGTCGTCACGCTCGACGGCGACGTGGTCAATCCCGGCGGTTCGATGACGGGCGGCAGCATCCAGAAGAAGTCGAGCAGCATTCTCGGAAGGCAGAGAGTGATCGACGAGCTTGAGCAGGAGATCGCGGCGCTGTCGCAGCAGCTTGAGCACGCTTCGGTGATGGCGGAATATGAGAAGCAGGAAATCAGGCGGATGAACGCCGAACTCGAGAAGCTCAGAATGAGCGGCGAGAACGGACGCCTGAAGGAACAGGAGATCCGTTCGCAGATCGAGCAGACCGAACAGGCGGTCCGCAATATCGAGCAGCTCATCGGCGTGTCGCGGCAAGATCTGAACGCGTTGCAGCGCGAGCAGGAACAGGTCGCCGAACGCAAGGCCGCGGCGCAGGAGCAGCTGTCGAAACTGGCGGAGGAAGAGGCTTCGCTGAACGAGCGAATCCGTCAGGCGGAGGAACTGCGCAAGTCGCAGGAATCGGCGCGGAGCGAGCTGCAGACCGAGCTTACGGAGATCAGGGTCAAGATCGCGTCCGTCACGCAGGACCGGACGGCGATGCGCAACCATGCCGCGCGGGTTGCGGAAGAGATCGCATCCCTGGAACAGGAACTTCAGGAAGGACAGGCGGCGCTGCGTGAACTGGAGGCGGAGATCGAGCGGACGATCGACGAGTTCAAGCGCTTGTCCGTGCAATATGAACAACTGACCGAACAACGCCGCGCCTGCGCGGAACGGATCGAATACATGCGCGCCGACCGTGCCGGCAGACAACAGGCGCTTGAGCAGGCTGAGAACGAGACGAGGGAGCAAAGGCAGAAGCTGAAAGATGTGGAGCAGGCGCTGCATCAGCTTGAAGTGCGCGTGAACCGCCTCGACGTCGAACTGGACAATCTGCTTAAAAACTTGGCGGAAGATTACGAGATCAGCTATGAGCTCGCCAAGGAGCGCTATGCCGCTCCGGAAGATGTCGCCGGAGCCCAGGCGGTCGTGCGCGATCTGAAGCGGCAGATTCAGCAGCTCGGCGACGTCAATCTCGGCGCCATCGAAGAATATGAACGGGTAAGCGAGCGCTACGATTTTCTGAACCGGCAGAAAAACGATCTCGTCGACGCGAAAAACGCGCTGTATGAGGTCATCCGCGATATTGAGCGCGAGATGGCGGATCGTTTCCTGCGGACGTTTGAACAGATCCGGAAACAGTTCAAACAAGTGTTCGTCAAGCTGTTCGGCGGCGGCCGGGCCGATCTCGTTCTCAGCGAACCGGACAACATTCTGGAGACCGGGATCGACATCATCGCCCAGCCTCCGGGCAAGAAGCTGCAAAACCTGCAGCTGTTGTCCGGCGGAGAAAAGGCGCTTACGGCGATCGCCCTGCTCTTCGCGATCATCCATGTGCGTCCCGTTCCGTTCTGCGTGCTGGACGAGGTGGAGGCGGCGCTTGACGAAGCCAATGTGTCGCGTTTCGCCGCTTATTTGCGGGAGTTTTCTTCACAGACGCAGTTTATCGTCGTGACGCATCGCAAGGGCACGATGGAAGAGGCGGACGTTCTGTACGGCGTCACGATGGAAGATGACGGGGTGTCCAAGCTCGTTTCCGTACGGCTGGAGGAAGGAAATCCCGTATCGGCATAAGGCTGCGGTGCATTCTGCCGAACGGACGGTTAACGGGCAGACGATTTGCGGGACGTTCGCGCGGATGGCCGGAAAAAACCGGCATTTCGCCGGAGCACGCGCCAATTTTGCTTATATGAAGGCGTAGTTGGATTTTTGAAGGCGGAGGTTGTCAGATGAGTTTTTTCAAGAAATTAAAGGAATCGATAGCGTCGAAAGCAGAAGCGGTTACGGCAAAATTCAGGGAAGGGCTGCAAAAAACGACGAGCGCTTTCGCTGAAAAGATGGACGACCTGCTGCGCAGGCACAGAAAGATCGACGAGCAGTTCTACGAGGAACTGGAAGAAATCCTGATCAGCGCCGACGTCGGGGTGAAGACGGTGATGGACCTGATCGAAGAGCTGCGGGCGGAAGTGAAGAAGCAGAAGATCGAAGATGCCGCGCAGCTGAAGCCGATTTTATCTGAGAAACTGATCGCGCTCATGGACGGAGGGGGCGAGCCGGTTCATCTCCGCATGAACGACGGCGAGCTTACCGTCATCTTGTTCGTCGGGGTGAACGGCGTCGGCAAAACGACGACGATCGGGAAGCTGGCGCATCGCCTGAAGCAGGAAGGCAAATCCGTTCTGCTCGCGGCGGGCGACACGTTCCGCGCGGGCGCCATCGAACAGCTGGAAGTGTGGGGCAACCGCGTCGGGGTGGACGTCATCAAGCACCAGGCGGGATCGGACCCGGCGGCCGTGATCTACGATGCGGTGCATGCCGCAAAACAGCGCAAGATCGACGTGCTGCTGTGCGATACGGCCGGACGTTTGCAGAACAAGACGAATCTGATGGAAGAACTGAACAAGATTTACCGCGTCATCGGCCGCGAAGTGCCGGGCGCTCCGCATGAGGTGCTGCTTGTCGTCGATGCGACGACGGGACAGAACGCTCTCAGCCAGGCGAAGCTGTTCGGCGAGAAGACGGGCGTGACCGGGCTCGTGTTGAGCAAACTGGACGGAACGGCCAAGGGCGGCATCGCGATCGCCATCCGCCATGAGCTGAACATTCCGGTGAAGTTCGTCGGGCTTGGCGAGAAGATCGACGATTTGCAGCCGTTTGATCCGGAACAATTCGTGCACGCGTTGTTCGCCGATCTCGTAACGGAAGAAGAGGTAGGATAAAAGCTGACGATAAATGGGGACCGGCACCCGGAAGACGGGCTGCGGTCCCCAATCTGTTTTGTTATCCTGAACTGTCCTTTCAGTCGATGCGGTATGTGAGCACCTGTTCCTTCAGTGTCTCCGCTTTCTCGGCCGCTTCCTCCACGGACGAAAGCGGGCGTTCGGTGTGAAGGGCCCCGATCATCCACCGGTTGATTTCCGGAACATAATGCGCGACGTCGATGTATCTGGCGATATCGTGGGTGATGTCGGCCCTGTCCTGAAAATCGTATATCCGGACGTTCTCATATTGCGACAGTTCCTCATAAATCGTCGATTTCAGGCGCGTGACCGACTCCAGATAATCGGGATTCTGCTTGTGGGCGCGCACATGCCAGAACACGCCGTACGGCGGGTAATAGAAGCGGAACTGCACGTCGGGATGGTTGCGGACCGCCGGCAGCACGTTTTCCCGGAAGTTGGCGAGCATGATGTCGTATTTGTACATCGACCGCGCGACGGGGCTCGGAACATCGATCAGTTGCTTCACTTCTTCCGCGGTGAGCGTCCGTTCGTTCCAGCCGAATTTGTACAGTTTCTCAATGTCGCGGTTTCGTCCGTCGCGTCGGAAATTGGCGGTCAATATTTCCCGCGTCCTTTGGAGCGGATACAGGCTGAACAAATAGCGGTAGTCGTTCCAGATCACGTCGTCCCACAGATAATAAGGGAACTCTCCCTGATCATCCTCGACATCATCGGGTTCGCGCGCAAAACTGTAAAAGTTCAGTTCCCACATGACATTGCGCAGGTCCGGATGGGAACGCGCGGCCAGTTCGAAGGCGAGCCTCATCTCCCGAGCCGTCGCCGATGGGATGGAGGCGTTGAAGCTTTGCACATTCCACACTTCATTCATATCCGATTCGACGAAATTGCGGGACATCGATGTTCCGATCACCAGCGTGTCGTAAGGGACGTTCTTGATCAGTCCCGGCAGCTGGTAACGCGCGTTCGTGGAATATTGGGCTTGGTACAATTTCGGAAGCCGGTAAAACGCGAGCGGGTCCATCACATAATTGAAGGCCATGACAAGGGCGATCGCGGTCACCAGCGAAACCGTGAATCTTCTGATAAACACCTGCATATCACCATCCGGGTTGCCTAAAAGTTAAAGTACAGAAATTCGCTGACCTGATTCAGATGCAAGACGGATGCGACCGCCAGCGACGCGACGAAAAACGCCCTTCTCCAGGTCGCGTTGTGCGTGTCGAGGAACGAGACGGAATTTTTCGCGAAAAGAACGATGAGCAGCAGAAGAAACAGTCCGAACAACGTATATTTGTGCTGCCATATTAACGCAAACGAAAGCTCTCGGACGCTGACCATGGCGTGCACGATGTTGACCGCGTCGGTGAAATTGTCGGCCCGGAAAAAGACCCAGGCGAACACAACGAATAAGAACGTAACGGCCCAGGCGATCGGCTTGGCGAGCGTGATGCCGGTTTTTCGCCACAGCCGGCAGACGACGGACGCCAGTCCGTGGAGAAATCCCCAGAAAATGAACGTCCAGCCCGCTCCGTGCCATAAGCCGCTGATGAGGAAGACGATCATGATGTTGACGTACGTCCGCGCGTTGCCTTTTTTGCTGCCGCCCAGCGGGATATATAAATAAGTCGTCAAAAAGCGGTTCAGCGTCATATGCCATCGTTTCCAAAACTCCTGGATGTTGAGTGATTGATAGGGCGAGTTGAAGTTGACGGGCAGCCGGATGTTGAACAGGAGCGCGATGCCGATCGCCATGTCGCAGTAGCCGCTGAAATCGAAATACAGTTGGAATGTGTAAGACAGCGCGGAAATCCAGCCTTCCACCATATTCAATTGCGCGGAACGGTCGAATCCTTCCTGCACCCAGATCGCCAGCGTGTCGGCGATGACCGTTTTCTTAAACAGTCCGATGAAGAAGATCGTCAGGCCTTTCTCGATGTTGCTCCATTGGATTTTGAATAGCGACGGGTTTTTGAACTGCGGGAACATCTCGTCATGCTTGACGATCGGACCCGCTATCAGCTGCGGGAAAAAGACGACGAACAGCACATATTCCGTAACCGTATGTCCCCTGGTTTCGCCGCGGTATGTATCGACGAGATACGCCACCTGCTGAAAAGTGAAAAAACTGATCGCAAGCGGCAGCACGATCTGCTGAACCCGTATGTCCGCCGAGAACAGGGCGTTCACGTTCTCGATGAAAAAGTTGAAATATTTGTAGTAACCGAGCATGCCCAGATTGACGATGATGCCGGCCGCGAGCACCGGCTTCGACGGTTTCCGGCGAAGAAGCTGAACGAATCCGTAGTTGAACAGAAGAGAAAACAGGATGACCGGAAGCAGCTTCGTATTCCAGAAACTGTAGAAAAACAGGGACGCTCCGATCAGCCAAAGAAAAGCCGCCTGCCGGAATCGGCGAAGCGCATAAAAAAGAATAAACACGACGGGAAGAAACATGAATATAAATTCATAGGAATTGAACAACATATCCTTGATCCCTCTGTTTGTCCGTATGGGCGTTCATCAAATGCGGGCAATCGTCAAATGAATCATAACAAACCTCGACATGAGTAGACAAGCAAACAATTTCCTTGCACATCCGGATCGCGGACAAGTCGTGAGCCGCAACGCGGATTGCCGGGCTGCGGGTTCGCGATGCGCGATCCGTGAATATGCGCATGGCGGAGGAGGAATGATAAGCCTATCACGATCATGCGGGGGATGTGAGGATATGCCTTGGTGGCAAGTGCTGCTTGTGTTGTCGATCATCATCACGTTGTTCGGCATATTTTACTCGATGCAGGCCGCAAGAGATGTCGAGAGCGGCAAGGAAGTCGACCGCGGCGTGGGCGGGCGGGCGTCGAAGCATAAAATTCGCGCCAATCCGATTTTTTGGTCGTATATCGTGTTCGCCTTAGTCATCACCGCCGTGGCCATCTGTTATATTTTCATTTATCCGGACGGAGCGTTTTAACGGCGGGCGGGCAACCGCACGATCGAGTTTCCTTAATAGAAGACGTCCCGGCAGAGACGTCCGACGGTTCAGAACGACGGACTGGGGGATCATTTCTATCGGAAAGGTGTTGTTCACAATGTCGGATAAAAAAACGTACTATGTGTCGGTGCAGGCGGAGTCGATCATGGAGAACCAGGGCGACGCCGCCTATGAATTTGAGATCGTGGCCGATGACCGGGAAATCGGCGAACTGCAGGAACTGTTCGACGCATTGGAGGATGCGGATCAGATGACGGCGATCCGTGCGCATATTCCTTACGTGCAATATCACGACGATCCGGAAAACGACGATTACGACGCCCAGTTGACGGCGGTGTACAGGAAACTGTATGAACTGGGCACACCCGAAACGAAACGCCACATCGAAAGCATGGGAGTGCTCGGCGGGTTGAATTGACGGATGATTCGCTTGCAGGCGGACGTCAGCATCCCCGGGCGCAGGTGAATATACAGAGGAAAACCGACAGTCTCGTCAAAAGAATTGTCGGTTTTTATTTTGGGAAGACCGGGTGACAAGATTAACGGCTTGACACCGCGGCCAGGATCGCGTATGATGATATAGGCTGAGATGCTGTCAAGGGATTTGACTTTACACGGTTCTTTGGAGGCATGCCTGATGGCGAAGCATTCGTCAGAGCATGAGTCGTTGGCGAAGACGACGCGCATGAACTTTCTGTTTGACTGGTACGAACCGCTGCTTACGGACAGGCAGCGGACTTATATGCGGTATTATTTTTACGATGATTATTCGCTGGGCGAGATCGCGGCCGAGTTTGCGGTATCGAGGCAGGCGGTGTACGATCAGCTCAAGCGCGCCGAATCGCTTCTCGAAGAATACGAGGAGAAGCTCGGGCTGTATGCCAAGTACGAAGCGCGCAAGCGAACGATCCGGCAGATGCGCGAGACGATCGCGCAGTTGCCGGAAGAACAGCGCAGAAGTTTGGAACAGTCGCTCGAATATCTTGAGCAATTGGATAGATCGTGACGGGCGGATGCCCGGACGTTGACGGATAAGCGTTTTGTAAAGTCTGGTTCGGATTGGGGGTAATCCAGTGGCGTTCGAAGGGTTGGCCAGCAGGTTGCAGAACGTGTTCGGCAAGCTGCGGGGAAAAGGGAAGGTTACGGAAGAAGACGTCAATGAAGCGATGCGGGAAGTGCGCCTGGCGCTTCTTGAGGCCGATGTCAACTTCAAGGTCGTGAAAGATTTCATCAGCAAGGTGAAGGAACGCGCGGTCGGACAAGAAGTGATGAAAAGTTTCACGCCCGGCATGGTCGTCATCGACATCGTGAATAAGGAACTGACCGAGCTGATGGGCGGCACGCACAGCAAGCTCGCGCGGTCGAACCGGCCGCCGACGGTCATTATGATGGCCGGCCTGCAGGGTGCCGGTAAGACGACGACATCCGGGAAGCTCGCCCGCCTGCTTCAGAAGCAAAATCACAAGCCGTTGCTCGTCGCCGCCGACATATACCGTCCGGCCGCGATCAAGCAGCTGCAAATTCTCGGCGAACAGATCAAGGTGCCGGTGTTCTCGATGGGCGAGACGAATCCGGTCGAGATCGCCGTCAACGGTCTGCAATACGCGAAAGAACATCATCTGGACTACGTCATCATCGATACGGCGGGGCGTCTGCATATCGATGAGCAGCTGATGGATGAGCTGAAGCAGATTCGCGAAGCGGTGAAGCCGGACGAAATCCTGCTCGTCGTCGACGCGATGACGGGGCAGGATGCGGTGAACGTGGCGCAGAGCTTCAATGAACAGCTCGGGCTTACGGGCGTCGTGTTAACGAAGCTGGACGGCGATACGCGCGGGGGCGCCGCGCTGTCGGTCAAAGCGGTCACCGGTTGTCCGATCAAGTTCGCGGCGATGGGCGAGAAGATCGACGCGCTCGAACCGTTCCATCCGGAACGCATGGCGTCGCGTATCCTCGGCATGGGCGACATGCTGTCGCTCATCGAGAAGGCGCAGGCCGCGATCGACGCCGAGAAGGCGGCGGAATTGGAACGCAAGATGCGCCGCGCGGAATTCACGCTGGAAGATTTCCAGCAACAGCTCGAACAGATTAAGCAGATGGGACCGCTCGATCAATTGCTCGGCATGCTTCCGGGAGTGGGCAAGGCCAAAGGGCTGAAAGATTTGAAGATCGATGAGAAGCAGTTGGCGCGCACGGAAGCGATCATCAAGTCGATGACGCGCGAGGAGCGGGAAAATCCCGATATCATCAACGCCAGCCGCCGCAAGCGGATCGCCAACGGCAGCGGCACCAGCCTGCAGGATGTGAACCGCTTGCTGAAACAGTTTGAGGATATGCGCAAGGTGATGAAGCAGTTCTCGCAGATGATGGGCGGCAACAAGGGAAAAGCGCTGAAAAAGCTGGCGAAAAACAAGGGATTCCGCTTCCCGTTCGGTTGAGCATCAATTGGGTACGGCGTACTCTGTGAAGGAGGTGAAGAAGTCATGGCAACACGTATTCGTCTGAAACGCATGGGGGCTCATAAAGCACCGTATTATCGCATTGTCGTAACGGATTCCCGTTCTCCTCGCGACGGTCGATTCATCGAAGAGATCGGTTTCTACAATCCGCTGACCGAACCGACCACCGTCAAGATCGACGAGGAAAAAGCACTGAAGTGGCTGAAAAACGGCGCGCAAGCGTCCGATACGGTACGCAGCCTGTTCAGCAAAGCCGGCATCTTGAAAAAATTCCACGAGAGCAAGCTGCAGAAATAACGTTTCGATTCGGGGGAATTTTAATGAAAGAATTAATCACCGTAATCGCAAGGCGATTGGTTGATCATCCCGAAGACGTACGCGTGGTGGAAATAGAGAAAGAGCATCTGATCGTGTATGAGCTGACGGTGCATCCGAATGATGTCGGCAAGGTGATCGGCAAGCAGGGGCGGATCGCGAAAGCGATTCGAACCGTCGTCACTTCAGCGGCGGCCAGACATCAGAAACGAGTGGCCGTCGACATCGTTTCGTAGGGCTGGGGGTATCCTCGCCCTTTTTTTGCAAGGAAAAGCCGAAGACCAAGGATCGAGGTCCGGACGTTTAAAGCCAACGACGAGTCGCATTCGGCAAACGTTCCGGTATATTGTTCGGGCGGACGGTTATGCTGGTAACAAAACGGCGGTTCGCCTCTTGGGTATAACCGTCCGGCGAAGCCGGGGCGTTTTTCCCCGGTCAGGCGCAGAGAAGGCGCACGGCTCAGGCAACGGAATGAATCAGATGGAGCGATGATGGTATGCAGGAGAAGTTTTACACGGTGGGAAAAATCGTCAACACGCACGGTCTAAGGGGCGAGCTCAAGATCGTGCCGACGACCGATTTTCCGGAAGAACGATTTAAAACCGGCAGCGAACTGGTCATCGAACACGAGAAACTGGACGACCGCGTGGTCGTCCATGTCGAGTCGGCCAGAATACATAAGCAAACCTATCTGATCAAATTCAAGGAGTTTCATGATATTAACGAGGTGGAACGCTTTAAGGGCGGATTGCTGAAGGTCAGTTCGAAATATTTGAACGAACTGGAGCCCGGGGAGTTCTACTATCATGAGATCATCGGATGCAAGGTCGTGACCGACGACGGCAAGGAACTGGGCGTCATTCGCGAGATTTTGTCGCCGGGCGCGAACGACGTGTGGGTCGTGCACCAGGAGAGAGGCAAGCCCGTGCTCATTCCTTATATCGACGACGTTGTGAAGCACGTCGATGTGAAGGAGAAGCGGGTCATCATTCATCTGATGGAAGGTTTGATCTGACAAGATGCGCATTGATGTCCTGACGTTGTTTCCCGGCATGTTTCACGGATTTGTCCAAGAGAGCATCATCGGCAAAGCCGTCGCGAAAGGCATCGTGTCGATCAATCTGATCAATTTTCGCGAATACGCGGGCAACAAGCATGCCACGGTGGACGATTATCCTTACGGCGGAGGCGGCGGGATGGTGCTCAAGCCGGAGCCGATTTTCCGCGCGGTCGAGGAGGCGGTGCTGCCGTCGTCTCCGGGCAAACCGCGCATCATCTTAATGTGCCCGCAGGGAAGGCCGTACACGCAGGCAGTCGCGGAACAACTGGCGCAAGAACGGCATCTTGTGTTCATTTGCGGGCATTATGAGGGCTATGACGAACGCATCCGCGAACATCTGGTGACGGATGAACTGTCGATCGGGGATTATGTGCTCACCGGCGGCGAACTGCCCGCGATGGTCGTCATCGACAGCGTCGTGCGGCTGCTGCCCGGCGCGCTCGGCAACGAAACGTCGCACGTAACCGATTCATTCAGCACGGGATTGCTGGAGCATCCGCATTACACCCGTCCGGCGGATTTCAGGGGCTGGAAAGTTCCGGACGTGCTGTTGTCCGGACATCATGCGCAGATCGCGGAGTGGCGGCATCGCGAATCGCTTCGCCGCACCTGGCTGCGCAGGCCGGATCTGCTGCTCGGGCGGCAGCTGAGCGAACAGGAAAAGAAGTGGATCGCGGAATGGGAAAACGAGCGCGATGCCGAGATTGCCGCCGAGCGGCAAACCGAAGACGGACGGGACGATCATCCATAACCCGCGTCCATAAGTCCCGTCGGCAAGTCGGACGGCCATGGATCGCCCGGCAGGCAAATGTTGCAGAAGTTGCGAAAAGATTGATGAGAGTTCTTGTCATGTGATGACAGTTATGATACCATATTATTTGTTGTGTTAAGGACGGGTGGTCCTCTGCCTGAGCGATGACTGGGTGTGTATGAACCCATAGCGGCATGAACACCTATGGTGGAAGGAGGTAGTCGCATGAATTTGCTGCAGGAGATTACGAAAGATCAACTGCGCAACGACATCCCCGCGTTTCGTCCCGGCGATACGCTGAGAGTATACGTGAAGGTTATCGAAGGCAGCCGTGAACGTATCCAGATGTTCGAAGGCGTGGTGATCAAGCGCCGCGGTGGCGGTATCAGCGAATCTTTCACCGTTCGCAAGATTTCGTACGGTGTCGGTGTTGAGCGCACGTTCCCGCTGCATTCGCCGCGGATCGACAGAATCGAAGTCGTTCGCCGCGGGAAAGTTCGCCGTGCGAAACTGTATTATCTGCGTGATTTGCGGGGTAAAGCTGCAAGAATCGAAGAAGAACGTTATTAATAGGAAGAACGGAGGCTTGCGCGCAAGCCTCTTTTTCATTTCTCCGCTTCCCGGTCAGCTTCTAAGTTGCAAATGACCGTGTTCTCATCTTTCTTTTCATTCGCGTCCTTGCTGTTTTCGCTGCGCTGCTTCGCGCCGCGTCCGTCCGAAGGGGAGCGGAGAACAACCGCCCGGCATAGCGGCCGCATGTTGTGTTAAGATTATAAGGGTGACGGAAAACGCCGGAAGCATCCGGTTTTGTTATGCAAAGGAGGTGCGCCATGACCATTCAGTGGTTTCCGGGACACATGGCGAAGGCACGCCGGCAGATCGAAGAGAAATTAAAATTGATCGACATCGTCATCGAGCTATTGGATGCGAGAATTCCTTTGTCCAGCCGCAATCCGATGATCGACGACATCGTGGGTCATAAGCGGCGGCTCGTCGTCCTGAATAAAGTCGACCTGGCCGATCCGGGGACGACGGAAGAATGGATTCATCATTTTGACGCATCGGGTTTGACCGCGATTCCGATCGATTCGTCCTCCGGCCGGAACGTCCCGATGATCTTGTCCCGGAGCAAGCAGATTTTGCAGGATAAGATTGAAGCGCAGATTCGCAAAGGAATGACTCCGCGGCCGATACGCGCGCTGATCGTCGGCATTCCGAACGTCGGCAAATCGACGCTCATCAATCGGCTGGCAGGGCGAAACGCCGCGAAGACGGGCGATCGTCCCGGCGTCACGAAGGGGCAGCAGTGGATCAAGGTCGGCAAGGAAATGGAGCTTCTGGACACGCCCGGCATTTTGTGGCCGAAATTCGACGATCCGCTCGTCGGCCTTAGGCTGGCGGCGACCGGAGCGATCAAGGAAGAGATCCTGAACGTTGAAGATGTTGCGTTTTACGCGTTGAAAGAGCTGATCGCGCATTACGGGGATGCGGTCAGACAGCGCTACGGGCTCGAATATGCGCAGCCCGATCTCGATAATCCGCAGGAGATCGTCGGAATCATGGAAACGATCGGGCGGAAGCGCGGCTGTTTGCAGGGCGGCGGCACGGTCGATCTGGAGAAAACGTCGCTGGTCATCCTGCGCGACCTGCGCAGCGGAAAGTTCGGCAGGGTCAGCCTCGAACGGCCGGTTGCGGCGGCGGTTGAGCAATGAGGCAAGCGGTGACCGGCATAAGAACAAGGCGGAGATAAAGAAAGGGAGACGGTATGCTGGATTACGAGCGCGAACTGTGGGAACAGGGTTATCGCCATATCGCGGGGATCGATGAGGCGGGACGCGGCTGTCTCTTGGGGGACGTCGTTGCGGCGGCCGTCGTTTTGCCGGAAGGATTGGAAATTCCCGGAGTTGACGATTCCAAGAAGCTGAGTGCGAAGAAACGCGAGGAACTTTACGAACTCATCATGGACAAGGCGGTATCCGTCGGCATCGGCAGAGTCGATGCGCAGACGATCGACCGGATCAACATCAAGCAGGCGGCCAGGCTCGCCATGAAGCTGGCGCTGGAGCAGCTCACGCCGCAGCCCGATTATTTGCTGATCGATGCGGAGAAAGTGGAATCCCCGATCCGCCAGTTGTCCATAATCCAGGGCGATGCGCGCAGCCAGTCGATCGCCGCCGCATCGATCATCGCCAAAGTGACACGCGACCGGTTGTGTCTCGAATGGGATATGCAATACCCCGAATACCGGATCGCCGTACATAAGGGTTACGCCACGAAAGAGCATCGCGCCAATATCAAGGAATACGGCCCGTGTCCGCTGCACAGGCGCTCTTTTTTATCGAATATTTTGGCGGAGCAGCAGACATTGTTTTAAGCTTGGATCGCCGTAAGGCGGCTCCGGATTCGGACGACGGCGGAATCCGAAAATATGCCGCCCCTTGAGGCGGCGATACACGAGACGGCGTATCGGTTTACAGGTTTGCCGGACCAAATGGACGCCGGTGTACACTTGGCAAGCCGGTATGCCGATATATAGGATATACGCGCACAATTCGGAAGCACAGTTCAAGTATCATGCGGTGCACGATCATCACGATACGTGAAGAACACGGTATGCTCGAAGCATGCAAAATGCGTTTTTTCACGCAGCATGGAACACGATTCATATGAGAGGGGGCGGTCGGATGAACATCGGACAAATGGCGAAGACGTTGATCGGGGAAACGCGCCCGCGCCCGCAGGATTCCAGGGAACTGGCGCTGCGGGACGGACAGGTCGTGCGCGGCGTCGTGCTGCAATTGCTTGACGGGCAGGAAGCGCTCATATCCGTTGAAGGCGTCCGCATTCGCGCCGTTCTGGAGACGCCGCTCCAGGTCGGTCAGGCAGCCTGGCTGCAGGTTCAGTCGCCGTTGCCGGACGGGCGCATCCATCTGAAGGCGATCACCCCGATTTCCGGTCTCGTCGCCGAGGATGTGATCGTGAAGTTGCTGCAACAGCTCGGATTGCAGGACCACCCTGTCCATCGCGAAATGATGCGTCAGGTGCAGGAGCTCGGCATACGCCTTCGGCCCGAAGAAGCCAGACAACTGTCCGCGTTTCTTCTCGAAACAACGACGCCGGAACATGCGGATGGGCATCAGGCGGCCAGATGGATTCAAAGCGCGGTCATCGCACGGCAGCGGGGGTTGCCCCTGACGGAGACGACCGTGTCAAGCATCGGCCGGGTATTGTATGACAGACCGCTTCCCGAACAGCTGTCGAACATTCACGCCCAGCTGACGCGGCTGCTCGATCACGGCCATTCCGGCGGTTCCGCTTTGCCCGATCCGGCGCGCGCCCTGCTCGTCAAGCTGGCGGACGCCGTCGGTCAATGGCTGGCGCTGTCCGCTGTCGGCCGCGCGCTGAACGGATCGGCTCATCCGGCGGACGGCGCGTCTTCGGCTGCGGATGGCAGATCGAATCAAGCGGGCGCTATGCCGCATGCGGCGCAGCCGTCAACCGATGAAGGGCCGGAGACCGCGCGTTCTTCCGTCGAGCCCGCCGCCCGGGCGTCCAACGAACGCGGGGCGCAATCCGTCTCGTTCAGAACCGGCGGAGAAGGAAACGGCAACATGCGTCCGGGTCCCGCCGCGAACGAGTTCGCCATGCGGGAATCCGTCGCTTCATCCGCAGTTACATTGAACACGGCGCGAGGGGATCGGCCCGCCGGATCGTCGGGTCCGGTGACGGAAGCCGGGAACAACGCTCCGGCGAACCCGCCGTCCGGCATAAACGGAAATCGCGCCGCGTACGGCACTCCGGCGGAAAATGTGAATCTGACGGCGCGGCAACAAGGAGCGGCCGGCGCGGTTCATCATGCGGATGCCCCCGCCGCGAGCGGTTCGCTGATCAAACAATTGCTGCTGATGCTCGGTTTCGGCCACGAACATGAGCTGCTGGAAAAACTGTATCTGCACCGGCAAACGTCACAAGCGGAAGGGAATCCGGGGCTTATGCCGGCAACCGCAGCGGCCGAGCAAGCGGAATCCGGATTGCTCGGATCGCCGGCCTCCCCGTCGTCCGCCGAATCGATCAAAAGCTTGCTGATGCAATCGGCGGCTTTGGAACAGTTGCCCGCGGCGCTTCGGGAATCGATGCAGCAGGCCGCGCAAACGATCACCGGGCAGCAGTTGCTCCTGTCGGCTGACCGGTCGGCGCCGCTGGCGCACGTGACGCTGTTCGTGCCGTTATACAATGAACGCGGCGAACCGTTTGCCACGGTGCACGTGCATACGCGCCGCGACAGGCGCGGACGGCTGGACGGCGACAACTGCAATCTGTATTTTGATCTTCATCTTGCGACATTGGGCGATATGGTCATCGATGTGCAGGTGACGAAGCGGATCGTCTCGCTTCGCATTTACAACAATCATCCGGCGATCGAACGTCTCGTTTCGGAAGGCAAAGAACCGATGCAGCGGGCGATCGAACAACTGGGATATCGTCTGTCCCATTTGAAGACGATGCCTTTTCCCGAACCGGCCGCGACGGCGGCTGAGGATCGGCATCCGGATGCGCAGAACCAACTGGTTCGCCTTGCGTCGGCGAGCAGTTACAGGGGAGTGGACATCCGGATATGAAGGGCAAAAAGCCGGCTAACGGTTATCGCGAAAAAGCGGTTGCGCTCCGTTACGACGCGGATTCGATGGCGGCTCCCGCGGTCGTCGCGAAAGGCAAAGGGCTCGTCGCAAGGAACATGATCGAGAAGGCGAAAGAACATAACGTTCCGATCCAGGAAGACGCGTCGCTGGTGGAAGTGCTGTCGAAACTGGAGCTGAACCAGCAAATTCCGCCTGAACTTTACCAGCTGGTCGCGGAGGTGCTCAGCTTCGTTTACCGTTCGGATCAACGGGCCAAGGAATGGCGCGATGCCCATGGTTAGACCGGAGCAAGGCCGAAACGTCCGCCCGCCTTCCGTCCGCATCGATCGCAAAACGCTGGGCGCGTTGGGGGAAGAAGCGACGGTCAGGCATCTCCTCCTGCGGGGGTTCCGCATCATGGAGCGCAATTGGCGCTGCCGGTTGGGAGAGTTGGACTTGGTGGCGATGGACGGCGAACAACTCGTCTTCGTGGAAGTCCGGACGCGCGCGAGCGACGCGTTCGGCACGGGCGCGGAATCGGTTGACGAGCGAAAACGTTTGAAATTGCGGCAATTGGCGCAAGCTTATATGCGCGAAAAACAATGGACGCTCGATTTGAGCGTCCGCTTCGATGTCGTCTCCGTAAGACTGCTTGGTCCCGATCGGTACGAAATCGATCATATCGTCCACGCATTCTGATATTGGCCGATGTCATTCGAACGATGGAGCCGTTTCTCATATTTATCTCATCTTTTCATTATAAAAGAATGCCGCTGGCGAACGCCGACGACAGGCGCGCGCAAGCGGCATCGTTTTTGTTCATGCGGCTTATTTATGCGGCACAATGGTTTTTCGCACCGTAAGCGACAGGAGGAACGCGATGACGGCGAAGATGAGACCGATCGTGAAGCTGGCGTGGATGCCGGCGTTGATCGCTTCGGCGTAGGTCGGGTTCGCCGCGGTTTCGAGATATTCCTTTTGCTTCGATTCCAGAATGCTCATGAAGAACGCCATGCCGATCGCGCCCGCGACCTGCTGCAGCGTGTTGAACAGCGCCGTGCCGTGCGGATAGTGATGCGGGGCAAGTCCGTTCATCGCATTCGTTTGCACCGGCATCATGATCAGCGAGATGGCGATCATCATGACGCAATGAAGCAAAATGATGACCGAAACGTTCGTTTCCAGCGTGACCCTCGTAAAGCCGTACATTACGCCGATCAACAGCAGACAGCCGGGGATGATCAATTTCCTCGGGCCGAATTTGTCGAACAGTTTGCCCGCGACGGGCGAGAACAATCCGTTCAGCACGCCGCCCGGAAGCAGAACAAGCCCGGATGCGAAGGCGGTGAGCAACATGGCGCCCTGCATATAGATCGGCAGCAGCAGCAAAGTCGAAAACATCGTCATCATGACGATCAGAACGAGAATCACCGCGATGCTGAACATCGGATATCGAAACACTCGAAAATCGAGCATCGGCTGCTTCGATTTAAGTTGAGTTGCGATCAACAGGATGAGAGCGATGCCTCCTAAGGCCAGAGAGACAAGCACCTCCGGCGAACTCCAGCCGCCGCCTTCGAGTTCCCCGGCGCTGCTGAATCCGTACACGATTCCGCCGAATCCGACGGTCGACAGCAAGATGGCGATCACATTGACCTTCGGCCGCGTAATGACGGACACATTTTTCAGAAAGAGAAACGCGATCACAATCGAGAGCAGCATAAACGGAAGGACAAGGAAAAACAGCCATCTCCAGCTGAGCTCGTCCAATATAAGCCCGCCGATGGTCGGACCGACGGCTGGCGCGAACATGATGACGAGACCGATGCTGCCCATTGCGGCGCCGCGATTTTCCGGCGGATAAAGCAGCAGGACGGTGTTCATCATGACCGGCAACATCAGCCCGGCGCCGAACGCCTGAATGAGCCGTCCGCACAACAGCCACCCGAAATGCGGCGCGATGCCGCTCACCAGCGTCCCCAGCGTGAAAAAGATGAGCGCGCCGATGAACATCTGCCTCGTGGTGAACCATTGAACAAGAATGGCGGAGATCGGCACGAGAATGCCCACGATCAGCAGGTAACCCGTCGACAGCCAGGTGATCGTCGTATAGGGAACTTGCAAATCTTCGCTCAAACGCTGAAACGCCACGTTCAGCAATGTTTCATTTAATATGGAGAAAAAAGCTCCGATGATCAGCGCGATCAGAATCGGCAACCGCTTCACGTTCGGAACGGGCGAAGTCATCGCGGCTTCCGTTCCCGTATGATTCATGCTTAACCCCACTCCTTTTTCAGTCTTCTTTACAAAGTTTTTATCATCAAAGCGACTTCCCTATTATGAAGACAAAGCGGAGCGGTGTCAACGCCCTCATGCGGGCGGAGGGAGCCCGAACCGGCCGTTCATTCGCCGATATGGAGCTGATCGAGCGCGCGGTATTGGATCGCTTCCGCGACGTGCGGCGCGTCGATCGTTTCGCTTCCTTCCAGATCCGCGATCGTTCTGGCGATTTTCAGGATGCGGTCGTGGGAGCGGATGCTTAGGCCGAGCGCGTCGTGATAGTCATGCAATAGCTGCTCGGCGTCGCGGGACATGATGCAGTATTTGCGCAATTTTACGCCGCTCAGCTCCTGATTCACAACAAACGGCTCCTGCCGATAGCGCGCCGCCTGACGCTCCAGCGCTTCGGCGACCCGCTCCCGCATCTCCGCGGAGGAGACGATCTGCGAATCGTCCTGAAGCTCGGCGTAATTCAGATGCGGCATCTCGACGTGCAGATCGATGCGATCCAACAGGGGACCGGATATCTTCGATATATACTGCTCTTTCTTGTAGGATGAGCAGGTGCACGTCCGTTTGCCGCGGGAACCGGAGTAACCGCACGGACAAGGATTCATCGCCGCGACGAGCAGAAATTTCGTCGGGAAGGTGATCGCCATTCGCGCTCTGCCGATCGTCACTTGCCCGTCCTCGATCGGCTGGCGCAGCACTTCCAGCACCGATCTCGAATATTCCGGCAGTTCGTCGAGGAACAGAACGCCGTGATGCGCCAGACTCACTTCCCCGGGGCGCGGGATTGGGCCTCCGCCGATCAATCCGGCGGTCGAGATCGTATGATGCGGGGCGCGAAACGGGCGTTCCCGCACCAGCAGCCCCTGCGCTTTCAATTTACCGGCGACGCTGTATATCGCCATCGTTTCGAGCGCTTCCGCGTCTTCCATAAGCGGCATGATCGTGGGGATGCGGCGGGCGATCATCGTTTTCCCGGAGCCCGGCGGTCCGATGAGCAGCATATGATGGCGGCCCGCCGCCGCGATCATCGCCGCGCGCTTCGCATGCCGATGCCCCCGAACATCGGCGAAATCGCCGCAATCGCCCGCCCCGTCGCCGATCAACGAAGCGACCGACGCAGATTCCGCCTTTCGGTTATGTTCACCGTTATCGCGCCGCTCGAGCTCGGCGGAGCGCCGCAGCAGGCCGTCCATATCGCGCAGATCGTGCAGCGAACGGATCGGCACGATCCGAATCCCGCCGATCAGGCAGGCTTCCGCCGCGTTATCCTCAGGCAAGATGACGCGCTCGAACCCCGCTTCCTTCGCCGCCGCCACCATCGGCAACACGCCGGGTACCGAACGCACCTTTCCTTCCAGCGACAGTTCGCCGAGAAACATCGTGCGCGCATAAGCTTCGTCGACTTCCCTTGAAGCCGTCAGAATGCCTGCGGCGATCGCCAGATCGAAAGCGGTTCCCTCCTTGCGTATGTCCGCGGGAGCGAGATTGATCGTAACGCGCTGCTGGGGATAACGGAACCCGGTGTTGTTGATCGCCGCACGTATGCGGTCGATCGATTCCCGCACGGCGGAATCCGGCAAACCGACAACCTGGCTGTGCGGGAGCCCGTTGGCGATATCGACTTCAACTTCCACAATATGTCCTCGTATTCCATGGATGCAACATCCGTAAACCTGTCCGTACAACAAAAAAACACCCTTTCTGCTCTGTATTTGGCGGCATCGGAGCCGGTAGGATGCCCTTACCGGCGATTGCCCGGCGGCTGACGGCAGAGAAATAGGTGCTTCCTATTCCATTTCATGCATATTCGTTTGTCCTTCCATACATAATACTACATTGATCGGCAAATTCCTTCTCCATATGTAAAATGTGGGTTGAACCGATGTGTACAAAAGAACCGCGGGGTGAATTGATCATGATGCAGGAAAAGCCGTATTTTTGCCCAAATTGCCGTTCGAACCGGGTGAAATTCAACATCATCACGACCATGGCTCAGCGTTGCATGAAAGATGCCGTTACGGGAGAGATCATGTCCATCGACGAACCGCAAATGATCGAAGAGTCTGAGGCGACGGTTCAATGCCTCGTCTGCCGGTTTACGGGGAACGAGATGCGTTTCATCAGGCAGGCGGAACGTGAACCGAGAATCCCGTATGCATGACCGTTTTCGGACTTCTGCGGATTGCAGATGAGAGGAAGTTTATGAACGATTGGATGATGCGGCTTTGAACGTATTCCCGCAAGGTGACCGCAACGGGAATACTTTTTTATGTCCGTCCGCTCCGGTGTCCCGGTTCAAAAAATATGCGGCGGTTTCACAAAAATGTAAACAAACATTCAACGATTCGTGATACAATAGATAAGGTCTGTGCTGCAGCGCATAGATAGCGTTTGCATGCCCACATGTCGTGGACGAACTTTACATATTGTCGCAAGGCGGTTTATCCTAGTTCGGCCGGTCGTTTCGGCGTCGGTCGGGCAATTACACCCAGGCGCTTGATGTGATCAAGCTCCTTTCTTCATTCATGAATCGAACAGGAGGAGTAAGGATGAATATCCACGAGTATCAGGGTAAAGAAATACTGAAGCGCTACGGCGTCAAGGTGCCCGAAGGAAGAGTGGCATTCACCGTAGACGAGGCGGTTGCCGCCGCCGAGCAGCTCGGTTTGCCTGCGGTTGTCAAGGCGCAAATCCATGCCGGCGGACGCGGCAAAGCCGGAGGCGTCAAGGTCGCGAAGACGATGGAAGAGGTCAGACGCTACGCCTCGGACATTCTCGGCAAAGTGCTGGTGACGCACCAAACGGGACCGGAAGGCAAAGTGGTGAAACGTCTTCTCATCGAGCAAGGCTGCGACATCAAGAAGGAATATTACCTCGGCGTCGTCGTCGACCGCAGCACGGGACGCGTCGTCATGATGGGTTCGGAAGAAGGCGGCACGGAGATCGAAGAAGTGGCCGCGAAGTCTCCGGAGAAGATCATTAAGGAAGTGATCGATCCGGCAGTCGGCCTGATGCCGTTCCAGGCGCGCAAGCTCGCGTACGGCATCCGCATTCCGAACGAACTGGTGAACAAGGCCGTCGACTTTATGATCGGTCTGTACAATGCTTTCGTCGACAATGACTGCTCGATCGCGGAAATCAACCCGCTTGTCGTTACCGGCGACGGTGAAGTGATGGCGCTTGACGCCAAGCTGAACTTTGATTCCAACGCGCTGTTCCGCCACAAGGACATACTTGAACTGCGCGATCTGGACGAAGAGGACGAAAAAGAGATTCAGGCATCCAAATTCGATCTGAGCTACATCGCGCTGGACGGCAACATCGGCTGCATGGTGAACGGCGCTGGTCTTGCGATGGCGACGATGGACATCATCAAATATTACGGAGGCCAACCCGCCAACTTCCTCGATGTGGGCGGCGGCGCTTCAACGGAAAAAGTGACGGAAGCGTTCAAGATCATCCTGTCCGACCCGAACGTCAAAGGAATCTTCGTCAATATCTTCGGGGGCATCATGCGCTGCGACGTGATCGCCAACGGCGTCGTGTCGGCGGCGAAGCAAGTGGGATTGAACTGCCCGCTCGTCGTTCGTCTGGAAGGTACGAACGTTGATCTCGGCAAGCAGATTTTGAAAGAGTCGGGTCTGGACATCGTGACGGCCGACTCCATGGCGGACGGCGCTCAGAAGATTGTGGCTCTCGTAAATTCAAGATAAAGGATGTGACATGACATGAGCATATTGCTGGATAAAAATACGAAGATCATCACCCAGAATATGACCGGCAAGACCGGTATGTTCCATACGAAGAGTTGTCTCGAGTACGGAGCGCAGATGGTGGCGGGGACGGCTCCCGGCAAGGGCGGCATGAAGGTCGATTTCGAGCTTGACAACGGCAAAGTCGTCAGCGTTCCGGTTTTCAATACGGTCAAAGAAGCGAAGGATGCGACCGGTGCGACCGCATCCGTCATCTATGTTCCTCCGGCGTTCGCGGCGGACGCGATCATGGAAGCCGTCGATGCGGAGCTTGATCTCGTCGTCTGCATCACGGAGGGCATTCCGGTGCTCGACATGGTGAAGGTCAAACGGTACATGGAAGGGAAAAAGACGATTCTCGTCGGCCCGAACTGCCCGGGCATCACCACTCCCGGACAATCGAAGATCGGCATCATGCCGGGCTACATCCATACGCCCGGACATATCGGCGTCGTATCCCGTTCCGGCACACTGACGTACGAGGCGGTGCATCAGCTGACGACGCGCGGCATCGGCCAATCGACCGCGGTCGGAATCGGCGGCGACCCCGTCAAAGGTCTGGAATTCATCGATGTGTTGTCCATGTTCAACGATGACCCGGATACATACGCGGTGATCATGATCGGAGAAATCGGGGGCACGGCCGAAGAGGAAGCGGCGCAATGGATCAAGGCGAACATGAAGAAGCCTGTCGTCGGATTTATCGGCGGTCAGACGGCGCCTCCGGGAAAACGGATGGGACACGCAGGTGCCATCATCTCCGGCGGCAAGGGAACGGCTGCGGAGAAGATCAGAGTGATGGAAGCGTGCGGCATCCGCGTCGCCAAAACTCCTGCCGAGATCGGTTCGACGTTGGTCGAAGTGCTGAAGGAACACGGCATTCTCGAAAAGTGCATCACGGTGAAATAAGGCGCGGAAATCACAAGATCATTCACGCTGCCGTGATATCATGGTGTCATATTGATAGATATGTGCTGCCGTAACGGCAGATGAACTATCATACCGATAAATGCTGAATCTGTACCTGCAAATGAATATCGCGCGTTAGAAAAGGTAAGCAACCTTTCTCAGGTCGATCCGACGACGGGAAAGGTTGCTTTTTTCATAACGATCAAATAATTATAATGGAGTGTTGGTGCGATGAAGCATAGAGATGTATTGTTCGGACTAAAAGAAATACCGGGAATCGGGGAAAAGACGATCAGGAAGCTGAGGGAAGCGGTCCATCGGCTGGATGAACTGCCGTCGATGGATGTTGCGGATATGATGCGGCTCGGCATCGAGAAGCGGCGCGCGCTTCTGATCAAGCGGACGCTCAACGAATCGTTCGTCGACGAAAGGCTGGAACTGTACCGGAAGTCCGGCATCCGCACGATTGTGCTCGGGGATCAGGATTATCCCAAGCTGCTCGCATCGATTTCGTACCCGCCCACCGTTCTGTATGTGAAAGGCGATCCGAGTCTGCTGTCGCATCCTTCGATCGCCGTCGTCGGGACGAGAAGAGCGACGGTATACGGCAAACGGGCGACGCGCAAGCTCGTCTCCGAACTTGCGGGCTTCGGATTCGGAATCGTGAGCGGCATGGCGCGGGGCATCGACACCGAAGCCCATCGGACGAGTCTGACGGAAGGGGTTCCTTCCGTCGCGGTGTTGGGCACCGGACACGATATCGCATATCCGAAGGAAAACAAGCCGCTGATCGACCGCATGGCGGAAGAAGGAGCCGTCGTGAGCGAAATTCCGCTCGGCCAGCCGATCCGACAGGGGTTGTTTTACGTCCGCAACCGGATCATCGCCGGACTTTCGCTCGGCACGCTCGTCGTGGAAGCGGATGAAAACAGCGGAGCGCTGATCACGGCGCGCTATGCCGACGAAGAACACCGCGACGTGTTCGCCGTTCCGGGATCGATCTTCTCCTCACAAAGCGGCGGCACCCTGTCATGGATACGGTCCAACCGGGCGAAGTGCGTATCCTGCGGAGCGGATATCGCCTGCGAATACAAGCATGTCGTTCCCGGCTTGCGGCGTCCGGAGCAGCCGCGTTCCCAATCTCCCTTGCTTTCCGAGGACGAACGGCTCGTGCTTTCGTACTTGTCCGAACAGGAGGCGACGATCGATGATCTTTTGGTCAAAACGAATTTCTCGTTTGGACATTTGCATACAGTTCTGTTATCTTTACTAATTAAGAAACAGATCAAGAAATGTTCTGGTTCCGTATACGCATGCACACACTGACCTTAGGGGGAGGAATCACTGTGGCTGATTCGCTCGTAATCGTGGAATCGCCTGCCAAAGCGAAAACAATCGCCAAATATTTGGGCAGTAAATATATTGTCAAAGCTTCGATGGGCCACATCCGCGATCTGCCGAAAAGCCAGATCGGCGTTGAGATCGATAAAGGATTTGAACCGAAATACATTACGATACGCGGCAAGGGCAACGTGCTCAAGGAACTGAAAGATGCCAGCAAGAAAGTGAAGCATGTGTATCTCGCCGCCGACCCCGACCGGGAAGGAGAGGCCATCGCCTGGCATCTTGCGCACTACCTGGAACTGGATCAAAATGAAAAGTGCCGGGTCGTGTTCAATGAGATTACGAAGCAGGCGGTGAAAAACGCGTTCAAGTCCCCGAGACCGATCAATATGGATCTGGTCAATGCGCAGCAGGCGCGGCGCATTCTCGACCGGCTCGTCGGGTATCAGATCAGCCCGCTTCTTTGGAAGAAAGTGAAGAAAGGGTTGTCGGCGGGGCGCGTGCAATCGGTCGCCGTCAAGCTGATCATCGATCGCGAGAACGAGATCAAATCGTTCGTTCCGGAAGAATATTGGACGATCACGCTCAAATTGGCTCACGACGGACATGAATTTGAAGCGAAATATTACGGACGCAACGGCGAAAAGGTCGAACTGAAAAATGAAGAAGAAGTTCGTCAGGTGTTGCGGGCGATGGAGGGCGCGAAGCTGATCGTTACCGAGGTGAAGGAACGGGAGCGGTTCCGCCATCCCGCCGCGCCTTTCATCACCAGTTCGTTGCAGCAGGAGGCGGCCCGCAAACTCAACTTCCGTGCCGCGAAGACGATGTCCATCGCCCAGCAGCTGTATGAGGGCGTCGACATCGGCAGGGAGGGCACCGTCGGGCTGATCTCTTACATGCGCACCGACTCGACCCGCGTATCGCCCGTCGCGCAGGAAGAAGCCCGCTCATGGATCTTGAACACGTTCGGCAAGGCGTTCGTTCCCGATGAGCCGCGCGTGTACAACAGGAAAAATACGAATGCGCAGGACGCGCACGAGGCGATCCGTCCGACGTCGGTGGCGCGGACGCCCGAAGAGATGAAACCGTACTTGAGCCGCGATCAGTACCGATTGTACAAACTGATCTGGGAACGTTTCGTCGCCAGCCAGATGGCTTCTGCGGTGCTGGACACGATGACCGTCGATATCGCCGCCGGAGACGAAGTGTTCCGCGCCGTCGGCTCGAAGGTGAAGTTCCCGGGGTTTATGAAGGTGTACGTCGAAGGGACGGACGACGGCACGACCGAGGAGGAGAAACTGCTGCCGCCTTTGCAGAAAAACGACGTCGTCCAGCAGCTCGGCGTCGAGCCGAAACAGCATTTCACCCAGCCTCCGCCGCGATATACGGAAGCGCGGCTGGTCCGCACGCTGGAGGAACTCGGCATCGGCCGTCCGAGCACCTACGCTCCCACGCTTGAGACGATCCAGAAGCGCGGGTATGTGAAACTGGAGGATAAGAAGTTCGTGCCGACCGAATTGGGTATCGTCGTCACGCAACTGATGGAGGAGTTTTTCCCTGAAATTTTGAATGTGGAATTCACCGCGGAGATGGAAGAAGATCTCGACCATATCGAAGAGGGATCGGCCGACTGGGTACAGGTGCTCGACAACTTTTACGAGATGTTCAAGAAACGGCTCCGGTATGCGGAAGCCCAGATGGCGAACGTCGACATTCAGGATGAGGTATCGGATGAGACGTGTGAAAAATGCGGCAGACCGCTCGTCTACAAGATGGGAAGGTTCGGCAAGTTTCTTGCCTGCTCGGGATTTCCGGAGTGCCGGAACACGAAGCCGATCGTGAAGGATATCGGGGTGACGTGTCCCGGTTGCGGCCAGGGCAAAATCATCGAGCGCCGCAGCAAGAAAGGCCGCGTCTTCTACGGCTGCAACCGCTATCCGGAGTGCGAATTCGTCTCTTGGGACAAACCGGTCAACGATCCTTGCCCGCAATGCGGTTCGCTGATGATCGAGAAGCGGGCGCGCGGCCAGGTGACGATATCCTGCACGAAGTGCGACCATAAAGAAACGAACGTAAAGGACCACGACGACCCGTCCGACGAGACATAATCGTCACTTGAAAGATTGCTCAACACAGCTGCATCAAATCATAAAGGATTCCACATCAATAGCAGATGAAGAACGCAACAGACGGAGGAGATAAGGTGGAGACGACCAGAAAAGTAACAGTGATCGGAGCAGGACTGGCCGGTTCGGAAGCGGCGTGGCAGATCGCCCAGCGCGGCGTGCCCGTCGTCCTATATGAAATGAGACCGGTGAAGATGACGCCCGCCCACCACACGGATAAATTCGCCGAACTCGTATGCACGAATTCGCTCCGTTCCAACCTGCTGACGAACGCGGTGGGCGTGATCAAAGAAGAAATGCGCATCTTGAATTCGTTGATCATCGGGAGCGCCGACCGGCACGCCGTGCCGGCGGGCGGGGCGCTGGCCGTGGACCGAGACGGTTTCTCCGGCGCGGTGACGGAAGCGCTGAAAAATCACCCGTTGATCGAGGTGCGTCACGAAGAGGTAACGGACATTCCCGACGGCATTACCGTCGTCGCGACGGGACCGCTCACGTCGCCCGTGTTGTCGGAAAAGCTGCGGGCGCTTACGGGCGAAGAATATTTGTATTTCTACGACGCCGCTGCGCCGATCATTGAAAAAGATTCGATCGACATGAGCAAGGTGTTCCTCGCGTCGCGATACGATAAGGGAGACGCCGCCTATCTGAACTGCCCGATGAACGAGGAGGAGTTCAACCGTTTCTACGAAGCGCTCATCACCGCGGAAGTGACGGAACTGAAAGATTTTGAAAAAGAGATTTATTTCGAAGGCTGCATGCCGATCGAAGTCATGGCGAAACGCGGGAAACAGACGATTTTGTTCGGACCGCTGAAGCCCGTCGGACTGACGGACCCGCGCACCGGAAAAACGCCTTACGCGGTCGTGCAGCTTCGGCAAGACAACGCCGCCGGAACGCTGTTTAATATGGTCGGCTTTCAGACGCATTTGAAATGGGGCGAGCAGAAGCGAGTCTTTTCCCTCATCCCTGGGCTGGAACATGCGGAAATCGTCAGGTACGGCGTCATGCACCGCAATACGTTCATCAACTCGCCGCTGCTTCTGAAACCGACCTATCAGTTGAAGAAACGAGACGACCTGTTCTTCGCCGGACAGATGACGGGCGTCGAAGGCTATGTGGAGTCGGCGGCTTCGGGACTCATCGCGGGAATCAACGCGGCGAATCTCGCGCGCGGACTCGACCCCGTCGTACCGCCTCGGGAAACGGCGATCGGCAGTTTGGCGCATTATATTACCGAAACGGATCATCGTCATTTTCAGCCGATGAACGCCAATTTCGGACTGTTTCCTCCTCTGGCCGACCGGGTTCGGGACAAGCAGAAACGAAATGAGATGCTGGCGCAAAGAGCGCTGCAAGCGGTGAAGAAGTTCGCTTCACAATTGCAATGAAAATGTCGATTGTGATACGATGAATTTTGATTTCGAATCATGACTTATGGTCGTCCCAACCCTCCCGATCACGACGAAGAAGGTGACATGTATGTTGGATCACCAGCTTGACCTGTTTCTTCGTTATTTGCGCGCCGAAAAGCATGCTTCGGAACATACCGTTCAACAGTACGGTCTGGATATCAGACAGTTCATAGACTATATGAACCAAGAGGGGATTGCCGACTACTCGGCGGTGACCGTTCTCCACGCTCGCTCTTATCTGGCAAAATTGCAATTACGGGATTATGCGAGGCGCAGTATAGCCAGAAAATGTTCGGCGCTGCGCTCTTTCTATATCTACATGTTGCGCGAGCGCATTGTCAATTCCAACCCGTTCGCCCAGGTGCAGACGCCCAAGTTGGACAAGAGATTGCCGAAATTTCTGTATCCCGACGAAGTGAGGGCGCTTTTGGAAGCGCCGGATCCGTCCACGCCGATCGGCTTGCGCGACCGCGCGATCATGGAGACGCTCTATGCGAGCGGCATGCGCGTCGGAGAACTCGTCGGCCTGAACGTGTCGTCGGTCGATTTTGCGAACGGCGTGGCGCTTGTGATGGGAAAAGGCGCTAAGGAGCGATATGTTCCGCTCGGCGAATATGCGCTGCTGGCGATCCGCGATTACCTGGATCGGGCGAGACCCGTGCTGTGCAAACATCCGGAAGAGCGGGCGCTGTTCCTGAACACGAGAGGGGGACGCATCCATGATCGGGCCGTGCGGCGTTTTCTCGACGAGTATGTTGCGAAGACGGCGGAACTTCACAAGATCAGCCCGCACGTGCTCCGGCATACGTTTGCGACCCATATGCTGGAAGCCGGCGCCGATCTCCGAACCGTGCAGGAGTTCCTCGGTCACGCGAACATTTCGACGACTCAGATCTATACGCACGTGACGCGGGATCATCTGCAGTCCGTTTACAACCGCGCGCATCCCCGCGCATGACGGATGAAGCTTCGTGCCGGGATGATCATGCGTTCGCCCGGCAATCGGATCGCGCGCATCGCGCGTAAAGCGCGCCATCACGAAAGAAGAGGAGGATCACGATGGAGATGAATTTTCATGCCACGACGATATGCGCCGTCCGGCATAACGGGAAAGGCGCGATTGCCGGAGACGGTCAGGTAACATTCGGCCAGCAAATGATCATGAAACATCAGGCGCGTAAAGTGCGTCGTTTATATCGCGGCAAGGTATTGGCCGGATTCGCGGGTTCGGTGGCGGACGCGATCACACTGTTTGAAAAATTCGAAGGAAAGCTGGAAGAACACCAGGGCAATCTTCAGCGCGCCGCCGTCGAACTGGCCAAGGAATGGCGGTCGGACCGCGTGTTGCGCAGGCTGGAGGCGATGATGATCGTCATGGATCGCTCTTCGCTGCTGCTCGTCTCGGGTAATGGCGAAGTGATCGAACCGGATGACGACGTGCTGGCGATCGGGTCGGGAGGAAGCTTCGCGTTATCCGCCGCGCGGGCGTTGAAGAAGCATGCCGGTCACCTGGACGCCAAGTCGATGGCTTACGAGGCGTTGAAGATTGCTTCGGAGATCTGTGTATATACGAACGACCACATTCTGGTCGAAGAGATCGAATAGTTCGGGGAAGGAGTGAGGAGCAGTGGAAAACAAACAGGCGCTGACTCCGAGACAGATCGTGGCGGAGCTGGACAAATACATCGTAGGTCAGAAACAGGCGAAAAAAGCGGTCGCCCTCGCGCTTCGCAACCGATATCGGAGAAGTTTGCTCGATCCCTCGATACGCGACGAAATCATGCCGAAGAACATTTTGATGATCGGTCCTACCGGGGTGGGCAAGACGGAGATCGCAAGGCGTCTGGCGAAACTGGTTAATGCGCCGTTCGTGAAGGTCGAAGCGACGAAATTCACCGAGATCGGCTATGTCGGCCGCGATGTGGAATCGATGGTCCGCGATCTCGTGGAGACGTCGATCCGCATGGTGAAAGCGGAAAAAACGGACCAATTGAAAGATAAGGCGGAAAAGCTGGCGAACGAGCGGATCGTATCCATTCTCGTGCCTTCCGCCCAGAGAAAGAGCGGGCTTCGCAATCCGCTGGAAATACTGTTTCAGCAGCAGCAGACGAATGAACGCGAAGATCAGATCGATCAGGATATCGCGGCCCGGAGAGAGGAAGTTCGCAGAAAATTGGCCAACGGCGAACTGGAGACGCAGCAGATCGAGATCGAGGTGGAAGATAACGCCCCATCGGTTTTCGACATGCTGGCCGGACAAGGCGGCGACCAGCTCGGGATCAATATGTCGGAACTGTTCGGAAACTTTTTGCCGAAGCGGATGAAGAAGCGCAAGCTGACGGTCGCAGAGGCTCGGAAAGTGCTGACGAATGAAGAGGCGCAGAAACTGCTCGATATGGATGAGGTGATCCAGGAGTCGATTCGGCGCGCCGAACAGTTCGGGATCATCTTCATCGATGAGTTCGACAAAATTGCGAGCACGGGGCGGGGTTCCGGTCCCGACGTGTCGCGTGAAGGCGTGCAGCGCGATATTTTGCCGATCGTCGAAGGTTCGACGGTGATGACGAAATACGGGCCGGTGAAGACCGATTACATTCTGTTCATCGCCGCGGGAGCGTTCCACAACGCCAAGCCTTCGGATCTCATACCGGAGCTGCAGGGGCGGTTCCCGATTCGCGTTGAACTGAACAACTTGAGCATGGAAGATTTCGTATCGATCTTGACCGAGCCGAAAAACGCGCTCACCAAGCAATACGCCGCGCTTCTTGAAACGGAAGGCATACGCGTGGAGTTTTCCGAAGAAGCGATCAAAGAGATGGCTAGGATTGCGGTGGAAGTGAATTCGAGCACCGACAACATCGGAGCGCGCAGATTGCACACGATCCTGGAGAAACTTCTGGAGGATCTGTCCTTTGAGGCTCCGGACATCATGCTGGAAAGCATTTTGATCACCCCCGAATACGTGCGGGAAAAACTGAACGATATTGCACAAAATAGAGATTTGAGTCAGTATATACTGTAAAGGCAACGGATAGAGTAGTGGAGGATAAAAATGAATTTATTAACGAAAACACGCAGCTTGAATCGATTGTTGCAGCAAGCCGCCGGACAGCATGTGAACTTCATGGAAATGGCGGAAGTTTTGCGCGATACGATTAAAGCGGATATCTATGTGTTGAGCAGAAAGGGAAAAGTGCTGGGTTATGCGACTGCCGGTTTTCTGGAATCGGAAAAGTCGCGCCGGATTTTGTTTGAGGAACGACGCATTCCGAGTGAGGTCAACGATCTGTTGCTGCTGATCTCGGAGACGACGTCCACATTGGACTTGCCGTTCGGTGCGGAGGAAGTGAACGCTCTGTTCGAACATCCGTACATCACGATCATTCCGATCGTCGGCGCAGGCAACCGTCTCGGTACGCTGATCTTGTCTCGCGCCCAGGAGCAGTATGTGGAGGATGATTTGATACTGGCCGAATACAGCTCGACGATCATCGGCATGGAGATTTTGCGCGAAAGGGCGGAGGAGATCGAGATCGAGGCGCGCAGCAAAGCGGCTGTGCAGGTGGCGGTCGGGTCTCTGTCGTTCAGCGAACTGGAGGCGGTCGAGCTCATCTTCGAGGAACTGGATGGCGTGGAGGGCTTGCTCGTCGCCAGCAAAGTCGCGGACCGGGCGGGAATCACGCGATCGGTCATCGTGAACGCGCTGAGGAAATTGGAGAGCGCGGGAGTGATCGAGACGAGATCGCTCGGCATGAAGGGTACTTATATACGCATCCTGAACGACAAGTTGCTCGATGAATTGAAACGAAAGTGAATCCGACAGCGATTCCGTGATATAAGGAACAGACGCAGGGATTTCTATCATCCTTTGACAGACGATGGGAATCCCTGCATTTTTATGCATTCATTTAAGTTTGACGGTGGATATTCATGAAATTACAGGTTTCATTACCTGCGCATACCCAGCCAACATATGTGAGAACAGCCTGAGTTATCTAAATAATAAGCAATTTATTGATAGGAAATTGTCGAAATAAGAAGGAAAAAGGTCGCATGCGTGGAATAAGAAATAAGAATTCTTTTGCTTGGAGGTGAGAATGCATTGTTCAACACGCAGGCTCTTACCTTACTGGAACGGTCGCTGGACGCGGTTTCCTTGCGCCACAGGGTGATCGCGAACAATATTGCCAACGTCGACACACCGAATTTTAAGCGATCGGAAGTCCGGTTCGAGCAATATTTGCTTCAGGAGATCGAGGCGGGCAAACGCCGCATCGAAGGGAAGCGGACCGACGCGCGGCATATCCCGATCGGGCGATCATCTTCAAGCAGCTTGCGGGCCGAAGTCGTAACGGACGACTCCACGTCGTTCAACAACAATAACAATAATGTGGATATTGAATATGAAATGACGCTCTTGGCGGAAAACCAGCTCAAATACAATCTGTTGATTGAGCGGACCAACGGATACTTCAAGAGCATTCGCACGGCCATCGATAGGAGATGATGTATAAGATGTGGAACAGCTTTCAGATCAGCGCATCCGCGTTGACGGCCCAAAGATTGCGGATGGATGTCATCGCATCCAACATCGCGAACGCTGAGACGACGCGAGCGCAGTATGTTGACGGACGCTGGGTTCCTTATCAACGCAAGCTCGTCGTCATGGAGCCGGCGAAGCCCAATCGTTCGTTCAAGTCGGTATTCGACAAGTCGTTGCGGCAACCGGTCGGACAAGGCGTGAAAGTGACGAAGATCACGCACGACGCCGAACCGTTCAAAAGAGTGTACATGCCGACCCATCCGGATGCGGACGAATCCGGCTATGTGCTCATGCCGAACGTCGATCTATTGAAAGAACAGGTGGATTTGCTCGGTGCGGTTCGTTCATATGAAGCGAACGTAACGGCGCTTAACGCTTCGAAGTCAATGTTCATGAAAGCGCTCGAGATCGGCAAGTAACGCGGTCGATGAACTTCAGGCCGCGGCCGGCGCCGGGCTACAGCAACTAAGGCGGGAGGAGGGACATTAATGATCGAACAAGTGCAGCTGCTTACTCTAGCGCCCAAAACGATGCTCAATACCCAAGAGGATAAAACTCGCGTCAATGCGATCGACGTGACCAAATCGTTCGGACAAATGTTGGATGAAGCGCTCCGTTCTCTGGATGCGCAGAAACAAGAAGCGGATCTGTTGACGAAGCAATACGTGACAGGGCAAATCTCTGATGTTCACAGCGTGATGATCGCAGCTGAAAAAACTTCGCTTGCCCTTGAACTGACGGTTCAGATCCGCAACAAGGTCATCGAAGCGTATCAAGAAATTATGCGCATTCAGGTATGAATATTCACAGCCTTAACAACTAGAACAAGATTCGCAGAATAACGCTGATGAATAGATGGGGTGACTCCGTGAACGAGAAACTTAGTCAGTACCGGAGGCGCGCTCTCGAGTACTGGAACAAATTTAGCCGCATACATAAGATTCTAATCGTTTCAATCATCGCACTCATGTTGTTCACGATCGCACTGGTCGTCTATAACGCTTCCAAGACGGAGTATTCGGTCGCTTTTAAGAATCTCGACCAGACTGACGCTGCAGCGATTAAAGAGTATCTGGACTCGCGGGGAATTCCTTACCGTTTCACTCCCGATATGAGTGCTGTCGGCGTTCCTACGAAATATGTGACGGAAGTGAAGGCAGCTGCGGTGCAGCAGAACCTGATCCACAGCGGATCGATCGGTTTCGGGATCTTCACCCAAAATATCGGATCTTTTGGGATGACGGATAATCAGTTCCAAGTGCTTAAAGTGGACGCATTGGCCGGAGAGATTGAGAAACTGCTCTACGAATACAAAGGAGTGACGAAAGCGGTCGCTGTCGTCAATCTTCCTGCGGAAAAAGCGTTTATCGATACGGAGAGAGAGAAGGAAGCGAGCGTTGCCGTTCAGCTCCGTTTCGAACCCGGCTACAAACCGGATACCAAGCAGATCGACAGCATGTATCGAACCGTGCAGATGACGTTGCCCAATCTGCCGCTGGAGAACATCACCATCGGCGATCCGGAAGGGTTGCTCATTCCGTCGTTCCAAGGCGGAGACACGGGGTATGCAAGCACGTTTGAAGAACAGATGCGGATCAAGCGCCAGATCGAACAGGATATCCGCAACAACGTGGAAAGTTTGCTGAGACCGATCATGGGGCCGGATTCCGTCGTCGCCAGCGTGTTTGCGACGATTAACTTCGACAAGAAAAACAGCATCGAACAGCTTGTGACGCCGGTCAATCCCGTGACGCAAAAAGGGATCGAGATCTCCCTGCAGGAGATCCAAAGATCCTTCTCAAGCGAAGGAGCCGCCGGCTCCGGCGGTATCGTCGGTTCCGGTACGGAAGAGATCTTCAACTATCCCAGCGCGCAAGAATCCGGAGGTTCCACGAACTCCGAGGAATTTGAACAGATCGTCAATTATGAAGTGAATCGAATCACAAACGAGATCGTCAGAAGTCCTTACGCGATCGTGGATCTCACGATCAACGTCGGCATCGAACCGCCGGATCCGAGCAATCCGGAGTCGCTGACGCAGGAGATGCGGGATTCCGTGAAGCAGCTGCTTGTCAATATCGTAGGCGCCGCTCTGGCGAACAGCGGCAATCAATATACGCAGCAGCAGCTGGAACAGAAAGTGCTTGTGTTTGCCCAGCCGTTCCTTGGCAAAACCGCCGGAAGTGCGTCGACGGAAAGCACAACCGGCAACATATGGTGGATCTACGCGCTTGCAGGCGTGGCGGCGGCTGCGCTGTTGGCCGTCGGCAGCTACACGCTCGCAAAACGGCGGATGCAACGCCTTGAGGAAGAAACGGAATTGGCTGCAACAGCGCCGGTCGTCGAAGACCAATTAGAGCTTGAGAATGTATCCCAGGAAAATCAGATGCGCAAGCAACTGGATAACTTGGCTAAGAAGAGACCTGAGGAATTCGTTAATTTGCTCAGAACCTGGTTGGCAGAGGAGTAGAGGGGGATACAGATGGCAAAAGCACTACAGAATCAGACCAATCGGCTGACCGGACGGCAAAAAGCGGCAATTTTGCTCATCGCGTTGGGTCCCGAAACTTCAGCCGAGGTGTTCAAGCATCTGCGTGAGGAAGAGATAGAGCAACTGACTCTGGAGATCGCCAACGTCCGCAAGATCGGACAATCCGAAAAGGATGCGGTTCTGGAGGAGTTCTATCAGATTTGCGTTGCGCAAGAATATCTCTCGCAGGGCGGCATCGAGTACGCGAAGAACATTCTCGAAAAAGCGTTGGGCCCGCAGCGTGCCATCGAAATCTTGGGCAAGTTAACCGCTTCGTTGCAGGTAAGGCCGTTCGATTTTGCGCGAAAAGCGGACCCGTCGCAAATTTTGAACTTTATTCAGAACGAAAATAATCAGACAATCGCTCTCGTGCTTTCCTATTTGCAACCGGAACAGGCAGCCGCCATCCTGTCCTCTCTTCCGCAGGAGAAGCAGGCCGATGTCGCGAAGCGCATCGCCATGATGGACAGCACGTCACCGGAAGTGATCAGCCAGGTGGAACGCATCCTGGAACAGAAACTGTCCGCTACGGTCACGCAGGATTACACGACCGCAGGCGGCATCGAAGCGATCGTACAGATTTTGAACGGCGTAGACCGCGGTACGGAACGAACGATTCTCGATTCTCTGGAGATTCAAGATCCCGAACTTGCGGAAGAAATCAAGAAACGGATGTTCGTATTCGAAGACATCGTCGGTCTCGACAACCGTTCGATTCAGCGCATCATCCGCGACGTCGACAATACGGACCTGCAACTGGCGCTCAAGGTCGCCAGCGAAGAAGTGCGCGAAGCGATCTTCCGCAACATGTCGAAACGGATGGCGGACACGTTCCGCGAAGAAATGGAATATATGGGACCGGTTCGGCTGCGTGACGTTGAAGAGGCGCAAACGCGCATCGTGGCCACGATCCGCCGCTTGGAGGAAGCTGGAGAGATCATCATAGCCCGCGGCGGAGGAGATGATATCATTGTCTAATATGATCAAATCGTCCCAGTATGTGCCGCTGGACAGTTCGAAGCTGATCGAAGCTTCCTTATTAAAGTTTCCTTCCCGCAGCAAAGAGCGCGCCACATCGGCCGAAGGCGCGCATGCGTCTCACCAGGCGGCCGATCTGGAGCAGGCGGTGCGGGACAAACAGCTCGAAGAGGAGATCGAGCGCATCCTGTCTCAAGCCCGGTCCGAGGCGGAAACGATCCTGAAACAGGCTGAGCAAGAAGCCGAACGGATGGCGCGCGAGAAGCAGCAGGAATGGGAGGACTGGCGCATCGCCCGCGAGAGGCAGTTTGAGGAAGAGATGCGGCAAGCGGTTGAAGAAGCTCGCGAGCGGGCCTACGCCGAAGGATGGGCCAAGGCCGAGCAGGAAGCGCAAATGAAATGGCAACAGTACATAGAACAGGCTGCGGACATTTTGCGGGAAGCCCACAACCAGAAGCAGCGGATCATCGCGGAGGCGGAACCGTTTTTGCTCGATTTGAGCGTTCAGATCGCGGAAAAGATCATCGGGCACCAGCTGTCGCTCGAAAAGCAGTGGACGATCGATCTGGTGAAACGGGTTCTCGCGCGCGAGCGTCGTCCCGGATTGGTGACGCTTTGCGTCTCGCCCGAACAGTATATGACGATTCGGGACGCGAGGGATGAATTGATGACGATGCTCGATTCGCAGGCGGAACTGGTCATCGTCCCGGACTCGACGGTCAGCGGATACGGTTGCGTGGTCAGAACCGATTTCGGCAGTCTGGATGCGAGAATCGACTCGCAGTTGTCCGAGATCAAACAAGCGTTGAGACAGTTTTACGCCTCGGAACATGAGGGGGACAACCGATGAATGTCGTCCTGGACGCTGCACGTTATATTCATCATCTGAAACAGATCGACCCGATCCGGCACAACGGCAAGGTGACGCAGGTGATCGGGCTGACGATCGAGTCGGAAGGGCCGAATATCAGCATCGGAGACGTCTGTCTCATTCGCCCCGCCAAGGGAGGAAAACCGATCATGGCGGAGGCGGTCGGATTTCGCGATAATCGCGTCGTCCTCATGCCGCTCGGTGACCTGACGTCGATCTCCCCCGGGAGCGAAGTGGTGGCGACAGGAGAACCGCTGACGGTCCGCGTCGGGCACGAATTGCTCGGCAAGGTGCTGGACGGTCTTGGAAAGCCTTTGGACGGTTCCGTTTTGCCGCTCCGTATGACGACCTATTCGACGCACAATATTCCGGCGAACCCGCTGTTTCGCCCGCGCGTGCGGGAACCGCTCAGCGTAGGCGTCAAGGCGATCGACGGGTTGATGACGATCGGGAAAGGACAGCGCATGGGGATTTTCGCCGGTTCCGGCGTCGGGAAGAGTACCCTGCTCGGGATGATCGCGCGTAACACGTCCGCGGATGTGAACGTCATCGGTCTGATCGGCGAAAGAGGACGCGAGGTGCTCGACTTTATCGAACGCGACCTGGGTCCCGAAGGGCTGGCGCGATCGGTCGTCGTTGTTGCGACGTCGGATCAGCCCGCGCTCATCCGGATCAAGGGCGCGTTAATCGCGACGACGATCGCCGAATATTTCCGTGATCGCGGCATGAACGTCATGCTGATGATGGATTCGGTAACGCGATACGCAATGGCGATGCGCGAGGTGGGACTGGCGATCGGCGAACCACCGGCCACGAGAGGGTATCCGCCGTCCGTATTTGCGAATTTGCCGAAACTGTTGGAACGGGCGGGGACGTCCCGCAAAGGTTCGATCACCGCGTTCTATACGGTGCTGGTTGACGGGGACGATATGAACGAACCGATCGCGGATACGGTCAGGGGGATTTTGGACGGGCATATCGTGCTCGACCGCCAGCTTGCAAGCCGCGGGCATTATCCCGCCATCGACGTGCTGTCCAGCATCAGCCGTCTGATGAACGAAATTGTACCCGAGCGGCAAATTGCCGCAGCGGCCAGGTTGAAACGGCTTTTGTCCGTTTACCGCAATTCCGAAGATTTGATCAATATCGGCGCCTATCAGCCCGGCTCCAATGCCGAAATCGATGAAGCGATTCGCGCGTATCGCACGATCCAAAGTTTTCTGCAGCAAGGTACGCACGAGAAAGTGTCTTTTGAAGAAGCGAGTGAGCTTCTGATCAGACAGTTTGGAGATGGTGATGCATGAAGTTTCGCTACAAACTTCAGAAAATCGTCGATCTGAAGTCGAACGAAAAGGCTCAGGCCGAATGGCTGCTGTCGGGCGCTTTGGCCAAATTGAAACTTGAAGAACAATCGCGCGAGGAGCTTTTGCAGTTAAGAAAATCGATTGAAGATCAGATAGACCGTGCCACCGGCGAGGGCATCAGCGCCGCCGATCTGGTCATGCTGCAGCAATATTTGCAGCATGTGGACAAGCTAATCGAACATAAAACGGAATCCGTCCGTCAGGCGCAGCGGGACGTGGATGAGAAAAGCCGGCATCTCGTCGATGCCATGAAGGACGAGAAAGTTTGGATGAAAGCCAGGGAACGCAGCATGCAGGCGTTCAAAGCGGCATTTTTGCGGCAAGAACAAGCGATTCTGGATGAGATGGCAATCGCTCGTTTCGGCAAATTATGAACGTAGGCAAGGGGGAAGCGCAAATGGCTAGAGCTGATATGCAGCAGACAACGTATGGGGCTTTCGAGCGCTTCTTGTATTTCTTCCTGATTCCGATGATTTATTCTTCTGTGCTCGTGTTTATCCTGTTCGTCATCTTCAATGAAGATGTGCGGACATCGGTGCTGCGGACCGCGAACAATATCCCGATCATCCGCGAGATTGTACCCGATCCGAAGGAAGATTCCGGTCATCTGCTTCCCAGCGCGGAGATCGTGCAGATTCAAAAAGAAGCGAGACAGCAGGTTGCTGCAGTCGAAGAGCAGCTGAAAACCGCGATCGAAACGAGCAGGCAGAAAGACAACGAGATCAAAGCGCTGAAAGAGCAGATCGCATCGCTCGAGCAACAATTGGAAGACAAAAAGTTGAGCGCCGAGCAATATGAGCAGAGAATTCAATCTTTGGCGAGCCTGTATGCGGGCATGAATCCGAGCAAGGCGGCGCCGATTCTGGAGAATCTGCCGGAAGGAGAACTCGTGCTCATCCTGAGCAGGATGACGGTGGATGAGCAGGTTGCCGTTCTGCAACGGATGAATCCGCGCATTGCGGCGAATGCTTCGATGAAACTGAAAGATCTGGATGAAGCGGAAGACGCGCAGATCGCCGCGCTGCAATCCCGCATCGCTCTGCTTGAGGAGCAATTGGCGAACCGGGCCAACGAGCTGACGATGGCTCAATTGGCAGAGACGTTCGCGGCGATGGATGCCGCTAGAGCGGCGGCCGTTCTGCTGGAGATGGTGCAGATTAATGAGAACAATGTCATCGGCATACTCCGCTCCATGAACAGCGGTACGCGTTCCGCGGTGTTGTCGGCCATTTCGGAAACAAACAGCACGACAGCGGCACGCCTCACAGCCAAACTGGCGAATTAGGATTAAGCTTGTATGCATAAGCTTGATTCGCTTATGAAAGGAGGTGAGTCAGCAGATGAATTTGATCACGAATGATCTGGCCTCTCTCGGAAGCGCAACCGTTCAACTCGACGGTGCGAAAGTGAACGGCGATGCCTCCGGCTCGACGGGCGAAGGTGCGACGTTCGGGCAATTGCTTTCCCAACTGATCGGGAAAGGCGGCCAAGGGGAATTCTTGCCCCGCGCTGTGTTGCCGACGGCTTATCTTTTGCCGCAGCATCTGACGTTATTGGGCGATGCCGGCGCGGCGAGTGAAGATGATCAGGCTTCTTTGCTGGAATGGCTCGAGCAGGTATTGTCGTCTCTTGAACAGTTGCCTGAAGAGGTGATGAACGGGATCGATATCCCGCCGCAGCTTGCGCCGATTCTCCTTTCGTTCGCTGACGGTCAGGCGGCGGCCGAGCAATCGTTCACGACGCCGTCGGAACATGGCTCGAACATCCGGTTGCCCGCCCTTCTCAAGGAGACGGTTCAACAGATGATCGTCCGGTTGAGCGGTGAACAGGTGTCCGCCGATGCGATCGATCGTGCGAAAGGTTTTCAGCAGTTGCTCGAACCGCTGTTGACCAGGATCGGTCAAGGCAGCCAAGCGGCTGATGGAAGCCGGTTTGCCGGAACGGTTGCGGAGACTGGCGTGAACGGCTCCGTTGCACAACCAGGCATGGAAGCTGCCGGATCGATGAACCGGGACTTCGCGGTATTCCGGATTTCGGCGGGACAACATGCCGGCCATGCGGCAGGAGACAAGCGAAACGTCGGCCCAACGCAATCCGTTCAGATATCGGCTAGGACCATACTGCTGCAGCAACATTCGTTGCCGAGACCTGAACTGTTGAATCTGGCGGTTGGGGAAGTCCAGGGAGAAACGCAGCCGGACGGCATCAGGACCGAAGCGCCGAACCATATCTTGATGTGGGCGGGTGAAGGGTTGAAGACCGCCGGCGAGTGGTCGCTCATGCGGCCGATGACGCATGCATTGCCGCAAGTGCCTGCGAATGAATTCGCCGAACACCTGAATCAATTTATCGTGAAATCGTTCCAGGTCACTCGGTTGAACGGCTTGTCCGAAGCGAAAATATCGCTCGTTCCGGAGCATCTGGGTCAGGTGGAAATCAAGCTGATCATGCAAAACGGACAGCTCAGCGCACAGTTGGTGACGGAAACCGTTCAAGGACGCGATCTGTTGGAACAACAGATCGGAGCTCTCCGTCAATCGCTTCAATCGCAGGGCATTCAGGTTGAGCGATTGGAAGTTACGCATCATGCCAGCGAAACTTCGGCGTTCTTCCGCGACCACGGACAACAGCAACAATCTTTCCGTCAAGGACAGCAGGAGCCGCAGACAAAGCGGGCGACTTATGACGATTACGCCGTGGAATCGGATTTCCATACGGAGCTGGCAGACATAAGCGATGAACTATACATGCAAGGCCGTTCATTCCATGCTACGGCATAGGGCAGGAGGTGACCGATAATGACGACAGTATACGATACGACGAGAACGGCGTCGGCCGCGCAGCAGACGAATACCAGTCAGTCATGGCAATCGAATTCCATACTGGATAAGGATTCGTTCCTCAGGCTTCTCGTCACGCAACTGGCGAATCAGGACCCGACGAACCCGATGGATGACCGGGAATTCATCGCCCAGATGGCGCAGTTCAGTTCGCTGGAACAAATGAACAATGTGGCGAACGAACTGAGCGGTCTCCGGCAGTTGTTCAGCTTGTCCTCCGGCCTGATCGGCAAAACGATCGAATGGATGGCGGCGGACGGCAAGCTGCTTTCGGGAATCGTGGATTCGATCTTGCTCAGGGACGGGAAGACGATCGTCGTGGTGGACGATGCGGAGATTCCGGTAACCGATATCGTCCGCGTATCCGAGACACAACGCGAACCTGCGGACGATCCGGGAGACGGCGAACCGGAAGAAGGCGGTGGCGGGCAGGATGAATGATCGCATTTCGTTTCATTCGTTGGTTCAGCGCACGCCGCCCATCGTACATCAGCGGCCGAACCATAAGCAGGCGGATTCGGCGGTTCGTCCGGGATCATTCCATGAACTTTTGCGGGCCAATCTGCGGTCCGACCCGATCAAGTTCAGCCATCATGCCGAAACAAGGCTGGCGGAACGCGGCATCCGGATGAATGCGGAGCAGCTTGCAAAATTGGAGGACGCCGTGAAGCAGGCGGAGGCGAAAGGCGCCAAGGAATCGCTCATCCTGACATCCAAAGCGGCTTTCATCGTAAATGTAAAAAATCGAACGGTCGTAACGGCTATCGACCACGCGTCGCTTCATGATCATGTGTTCACTCAAATCGACAGCGCCGTAATCATTCGAGATTAAGGCGTATTACATAGGGCTGGCCCGTGCAGGAAGCCCTGAGACTGCGGAACGACAGAAGCAGTCCTGTGAGATCAACTCTATACGGATATGGAGGTTATCGCATGTTAAGATCGTTGTATTCGGGCGTATCCGGTATGCGGGGATTTCAAACGAAACTGGATGTTATCGGCAATAATATCGCAAATGTGAACACGGTGGGCTTCAAAGCATCTTCGGTAACGTTTAAAGATATGCTGAGCCAGACGATCCAGGGCGCCACCGCTCCCGTCGACGGACGCGGCGGGGTGAATCCGAAGCAGATCGGACTTGGCGTAACCATCGCGGCGATCCATACGAACCACACCGGGGGCAGTGCGATGACGACGAACAATGTGCTCGATCTTCGCATCGACGGCGATGGTTTCTTCGCGGTTGTGGAGTCCGAGGATCAGGCCGTACCTTATTTGACGCGGTTGGGTAATTTGACGCTTGATTCTGAAGGCAAACTGGTCACGATGGACGGTCTGCTCGTCCTGGACAGCAACGGCGCGCCGATCATGATTGAGGAAGAATGGACCTCGATCTCGATCTCCGAACTCGGTGAAATCATAGCCAAGACGCAGGAAGGCGAGACGATCAATACGGATATTTTCATCGGCCTGATTAAAGTGATTAACCCTGCGGGTCTGGAGAAGATCGGCAACAGCCTGTATCAGATTACGCCGAACGCCTCGTTTGAAGGCGAGTGGAATCTGACGACCGCAGGCGACCTGGCAGTGGGAACGGGCAAGATCATATCCGGTCAATTGGAAATGTCGAACGTCGATCTGACCAATGAATTCACGGAGATGATCATCGCACAGCGCGGATTCCAGGCCAACTCCAGAATCATCACGACATCCGATGAAATTCTGCAAGAGCTTGTGAATCTGAAACGATAATCCCGTTCTGAAGCGATAATCTTGTAGTTCAGGGGGACTTGACGCTCTCGTCCCCCTGATCATGGAGGTTGCCGGAATGATTACTGTTACGAGACTAAACGGAACCAAAGTGACGGTCAACTCGCTTCTCATCGAAATGATCGAGGAGATTCCCAATACCGTCATCTGCCTGACGACCGGTAACAAAATCGTTGTGCAGGAAGATGTCGCTACAGTCATCAACCTTATCCAGGCATACTTGGGGAAGATCGGTGCAGTACAGAGCGTGCAGGCTACTGTCAAGAGACAGGATTCGGAGGGATGACCGTTGTTTAAAAACACGATTTTAAACGTTGTAATCATCGTACTGGTTAGCGTTACGTTGCTTGTCGGTGCGGCTTTCGTCGTTTGGACGTTCTTCATTAAGGACGGAGGCGCAAATCCGGCGGATCAGGCGGCCGACCTGGCGAAGAAGACCGAACCGAAGACATTGACCGCTGATGAGATCGTCGCATTAACATCCGTCTTGGATAGCGTAACGACGAACTTGGCCGACAAAAATCATTACATCAGCATCAGTCTGGCTTTTCAACTGGAGAACAAGAAGACGCATGAGGAATTTGAGAAGTTGAAATCGATCCGGATCCAGCCGATCGTCCTGAAGTTGTTGCATTCCACAACACCGGAGCAGTTGTTCGAAGCGAACGGTTTCGATAATTTTGCGTCACAGCTTATGAACGAAATTAACAGGATCTTATCCAATGGGAAGATTGTGCAGATCGATATAACCAGTTTTGTCATCGTCGACAGATTGTAACGCTGGAACAAAGGAAGTGACGTATATGGTCGATGTTCTTTCGCAACACGAGATCGACGCTTTGCTTGCAGCGCTGTCATCCGGTGAGATGGACGCCGAGGAATTGAAAAAGGAAGAAAGCCAGAAGAAAATCAGATCCTATGATTTCAAACGCGCTGTCCGATTCTCCAAGGATCACATCAGAACACTGACCAGAATCCACGAGAATTTTGCCAGGTACCTGACAACGTATTTCTCGGCGCAGTTGCGGACATTCGTGCAGATCAACGTCGTTCAGGTCGAGCAACTTCCTTATGATGAGTTCATCCGCTCGATCCCGAAGATGACGATCCTCAACGTGTTCGAAGCGGAACCTCTCGAAGGCCGCATGGTGCTGGAGGTGCACCCGAACGTGGCGTTTGCCATGCTCGATCGTCTGCTTGGCGGTACCGGTTCAGTGCCGGGCAGGATTCATTCGCTTACGGAGATCGAGACGACGGTGATGGAGCGAATATTCAGCCGGGCGTTCGACAGCTTGCAGGAAGCGTGGAAAACCGTGCTCGACATCAAGCCGCGGTTGGAAGCGTTGGAAACGAATCCGCAGTTTATGCAGATCGTGTCTCCGAACGAAACGATCGCCCTGATCTCGTTGAGCACGAAAATCGGGGATACGACGGGGATGATCAACCTGTGTATCCCGCATGTCGTCATCGAACCGATCATGCCGCGTCTGTCCGTTCATCACTGGTTCGTTTCGCAGAAAAAATCGCGCGCTCCGGATGAGGTTGAGATGCTCGAATCTCGAGTATTCAAGACGGAACTGCCGATCACAGTGGAACTGGGGGAATCTGTCATATCGGTTCATGAGTTTCTGAACATGACGGTGGGGGATGTTATAAAGTTAAATAAAAAAGTGAATGAAGGACTTTACGTGAAAGTTGGAGACAAGATGAAGTATATCGCCAGTCCGGGTACGGTGAACGGCAAGATGGCCGTGCAGATCGTTGAAGCCGTTACGGAGGAAGAGGAGGATATGAATGAGTAGCAAAGACTATTTGTCTCAGGAAGAGATCGATGCCCTTTTGCAACGTACGTCTCTGGACGAACCGGATATGTTACTGGAGAGCGCGGGCGGCAAACGATCCAATGATGTCTCCGATTATCTGACACCGATCGAACAGGATGCGCTCGGCGAGATCGGCAACATCACGTTCGGCAGTGCGGCCACGGCTTTGTCCACCTTGCTCGGCAAGAAGGTGGAGATCACGACGCCGAAGGTTTCCGTCATTCTTCACGAAGAACTCGCGGATGAGTTTCCGAAACCTCACGTCGCCGTCCATGTCAAGTTTGTGGAAGGATTCAGAGGCATCAACCTTCTTGTCATCAAAACGGCCGACGCCAAGGTGATCGCCGATCTGATGCTGGGCGGCACGGGGCAGATCAAAGATGACGAAGAATTAAACGAGCTTCACATCAGCGCGGTGCAGGAAGCGATGAATCAGATGATGGGTTCATCCGCCACGTCGATGTCCACGATCTTTAACCGGTTCGTGAACATCTCGCCGCCTGGAATCGATATTCTGGATCTTCAGAAAGGAGAGGGTGAGAATCTTCCGGATGAAGATGTCTTCATCAAGGTATCGTTCAGGTTGACGATCGGCGATCTGATCGATTCTTCCATCATGCAGCTGTTGCCGGTCGATTTTGCGAAAGAAATGGTAAACGGTTTGCTGAACGGTACGGTTGAGGAAACGGCTACCGCGTCATCTCCTGCCACCAAACAGGAGCCCGCAAGACCGGCGCCCGAGCATCAGCCGGAAGTTTCTTACACGCAGCCGGAGCCCATGCAGCAGCCGCTGCAGCAACCGTCATATCAACAACCGTATCAGCAACCATATCAACAACCATATCCGCAACAACCATATCAACCGTCGTATCAGCAGCCGTACCAGATTCCGTATATGCCGCCGTCGGGCCCTTCATACGGCGTGCAGCGCGACGTCAATGTTCAGCCTGTTCAGTATACGAATCTGAATCCGGCGGATCAAGCCGCAAACGGCGGCACCAATCTTGATCTGCTGCTGGATATTCCGCTCAAGGTAACGGTGGAGCTTGGCAGAACGAAGAAGCTGATCAAGGAGATCCTTGAACTGTCGCAGGGATCGATCATCGAACTGGACAAGCTTGCCGGTGAGCCGGTCGACATCCTGGTTAACAATAAGTTGATCGCTAAAGGTGAAGTCGTTGTTATCGACGAGAACTTTGGTGTGCGGGTAACCGATATCATCAGTCAGCGAGACCGCATAATCAAGCTTCAATAATCATAGGAGGAAGGCATTAGTATGGGGAACAGAGTTCTAGTTGTTGATGATGCAGCTTTCATGCGCATGATGATCAAGGACATCTTGACGAAAAACGGCTACGAAGTCGTGGCTGAAGCGAACGATGGATTACAAGCGATCGAAAAGTACAAAGAGGTGTCTCCGGATCTGGTGACGATGGATATTACGATGCCTGAGATGGATGGAATAACGGCGCTGAAAGAGATCAAGAAGATCGACGCCAACGCGAAGGTCATCATTTGTTCCGCGATGGGCCAGCAGGCAATGGTGATCGATGCGATTCAGGCCGGCGCCAAAGACTTTATCGTCAAACCGTTCCAGCAAGAACGCGTGATTGAAGCGGTTAAGAAGACGCTGGGCTGATCATGATGACGGATTGCGTATCCGCTCCGGCATATGTCCGCCGAAACAGAGAGGAGCAGGAATCGTGAAGAGACGCTTTCGCTGCTATTCGATCGCCGCATGTGCACTCATGCTGGCGATCTTCACCACATGCATGCCGTCACGCGACGTCCTGGCACGGATGAATGACGGCCGGCAGGACGACGAGTTGATCATCGGAAGAGGCGCGGGAGATTCGACGGAGTTGTTCGTCGGGCTCGTCAAGGTCATTGTCGCCCTCGTCCTGATAATCGGACTGATCTATCTTGTGGCGCGATTCCTCTCCAAAAAAAATGAGGTGTTGTTCGGCAGGCGTTCCGTCCGCGTCTTGAGCGGCGTGCAGCTTGCGCCGGGCAAATCCTTGCAAATCGTCGAACTTGGCGGGCATCTGTACGTGCTCGGAGTCGGAGAGGACGTTCACTTGCTGGATCGAATTACGGATGCGGAGCAGGTTGCGGCGATCACTCAACAACTGATGGAGCCAGAGGGCAAGACGCTCGTGCCGGCATTCGGCGAATGGTGGAGCAAATGGAAACAACGTCGAAGCGATTCACAGGTGATGTCGCAGCAACCCACCTTCGAGCAACTGTTCCGCGAAAAGCTCAGCCGTTCGGGAGACGAACGCAAGATTGAACAGTTGCTCGCACAATATGAACAGGATGAGAAAGAGCGGTCGAAACAATGAACAACAAACGCAAATGGATATGGATCACGCTCGTGCTCATCATCGCCGTAAGTATTTTGCCGTCACATGCTTACGCGACGGAGGTCATCCCCGGCATAGACCTGGGGGACAGGAGCGATCCGGATCGTGTATGGAATACCGTTAACATCATCTTACTCATCACCGTCTTGAGCATCGCGCCGGCCATTCTGATCCTGATGACGAGCTTTACGCGAATCGTTATCGTGCTCGGTTTTGTCCGCACGGCGCTTGCGACGAACCAGATGCCGCCGACGCAAGTGCTGATCGGACTGGCGCTGTTCTTAACGCTGTTCATTATGTCGCCCGTCATCGGCGAAGTGAATCAGACGGCTCTGCAACCTTATTTGCAAGGCGAGATCTCGCAGTCGGAAGCGCTCGACAACGCGGCGAAGCCGATCAAGCGGTTTATGCTGAAGCAGACGAGGGAGAAGGACTTGCTCCTGTTCCTCGAATATTCGCAGGCGGAGAAGCCTTCCAACGTGGATGAAGTTCCCCTTACGGCGCTGATTCCGGCTTTCGCGCTCAGCGAGCTGAAGACGGCTTTCCAGATGGGATTTATGATCTTCATTCCGTTTCTCGTCATCGATATGATCGTGGCAAGCGTGCTGATGGGAATGGGAATGATGATGTTGCCGCCGGTCATGATTTCTCTGCCGTTCAAGATTTTGCTGTTCGTGCTTGTGGATGGCTGGCATCTGGTCGTGCAGTCTTTGCTTCTCAGTTTTAACGGCTAGCAGTTCTCAGGACGGGGGGTTAGCTTATGAGTGCAGAATTCATCATCGGGTTGGCAAGCGCGGCCGTGACGACGATCTTGAAAGCGAGCGTTCCTCTGCTTCTCTTGGCATTGACGGTCGGCCTGATTGTCAGCATCTTTCAAGCGACGACACAGATTCAAGAACAGACAATGGCTTTTATTCCGAAGATCATCGCGGTTTTTCTCGGACTATTGATTTTCGGCGAATGGATCTTGACGGTGCTGGTCGATTTCGCCTATTCGTTGCTGAACAATTTGCATCGGTACATAGGTTGAGATTATGGAATTTATCGTTCAATATATACCGGCCTTTTTATTGGTGCTGTGCCGGGTAACCGCTTATTTCGTAACCGTCCCGATTTTTTCGATGCGCGGAGTGCCCGCGCAATTCCGTATAGGGATCGCCTTTTTTTTGGCATTGTTCACGTACTTGACGATGGATGCCCAGGTGATTCCGATGGATGGATTGTACGTTCTGATGATCGTCCGCGAAATTTTGGTGGGCATCTTGTTGGGATTCGTCGCGTATTTGTTCATCACGGTGACGCAGATCGCCGGTTCGTTCGTCGACATGCAGATGGGATTCGGCATCGCGAACGTGATCGATCCGTTAACCGGGGCGCAAAGTCCGGTTCTCGGCAATTTCAAATTTTTCATCGCGATCTTGCTGTTTTTGGCGATGGACGGTCACCATTATCTGATTCATGCGATCATGAACAGTTACGATTGGGTGCCGCTAGACAACGAACTTTTTGTTCGGATTTCCGAAGGCGGCATATCTGCATTTTTGCTGCAGTCTATGGGAACGATGTTCGTCCTTGCGTTTCAATTGGCTGCCCCTTTGATCGCGGCTCTGTTTCTCGTCGACATCGCCCTCGGAATGCTGGCAAGATCGGCGCCGCAGTTTAATATTTTCGTCATCGGGCTGCCGCTGAAGAGCATGGTCGGTTTTCTCGTCATACTGGTGATGGTGCCGGGATTTCTGTACTTGTTCCAGCAGTTGTTCGGGCATCTGTTCGATTCGATGAACCGTCTGCTCGTGCTGATACAAGGTTCATAGTCTGGGGTGTTCTGCGATGTACGGCCTGAAGCTGGATTTGCAAATGTTCGCACAAGAGAAGACGGAACAGGCAACTCCCCGAAAAAAGCAGGAAGCCAGAAGGAAAGGTCAGGTTGCCAAAAGCTCGGATCTGCCGGGCGCGCTGATCATGCTTTTTTCTTTCCTCGCGCTCTACATGTTCGGCGGAATGTTCGAAGACAGCCTCTATTCGCTGTTCACGGTCCCGCTGCGCGAGTACATGCTTTGGGACGTGACGATCGGAAACATCGCGGCGATGTTCGTGCAATTGGCGTTTCAGGTGCTCATGTTCATCGCGCCGATTTTGATCATCGCGCTCATTCTCGGCATCGTGGGCAACTATATCCAGATCGGTTTCCTGTTTACAGGCGAACCGCTCAAAATGAATCTGAACAAATTGAACCCCGTTCAGGGATTCAAGCGAATCTTTTCGCTCCGCGCGATTGTCGAACTGCTGAAATCCAGCCTCAAATTCGCGATCGTCGCCGTCGTCGCCTGGACGACGCTGTGGGGAGAGAAGGATGAACTGCTTTCGCTCTCGAACGTCCCGCTGGAGGATACATTGCGTTACGCCGCCCGTGTGACGACCTTGATCGGCATGAAAATCGGAGCGGTTCTCGTCGTTTTGGCGATCCTCGATTATCTCTATCAGAGATACGACCTGAACAAACAACTGCGCATGTCGAAACAGGAACTGAAAGACGAGTTCAAGAAGACGGAGGGCGATCCGCTGATCAAGAGCCGCATTCGCGAGAAACAGCGGCGTATGGCGATGGCGAGAATGATGCAGGAAGTGCCGAAGGCGGACGTTGTCATCACGAACCCGACTCACTATGCGGTTGCGCTTCAATACGACGCCACGACCATGGATGAACCGAAGGTGATCGCCAAGGGCGTCGATTATATCGCGCTCAAGATTCGGGAAGTGGCGGAAGCGCACGGCATCATCACCATGGAGAACCGGCCGCTCGCCAGAGCGCTTTACGAGCAAGTGGAAATCGGCCAAAGCATTCCCGCGGAACTGTTTCAGGCCGTGGCGGAAGTGCTGGCCTATGTGTATAAAGTCAAGGGCAAACGTTTGTGACCTCATGAGGAACCGGAAGGAGACAGGCGAAGGTGAAAGTTCGCGACTTAGCCATTCTAATCGGAGTTATCGGCATCGTGTTGATGCTCGTCATACCATTGCCGACCTGGCTGCTCGATATCTTGCTCATCTTGAACATCACGGTGGCGTTGCTCATTCTGCTTGTCGGCATGAATACGCAAGATGCCCTGCAGTTTTCGATCTTCCCGGCGCTGTTGCTCGTGACCACGCTGTTTCGCTTGGCTCTCAACGTATCGTCCACAAGGCTGATTCTCTCGCAGGCGGATGCGGGAAGAGTCATTGAAACGTTCGGTCAGTTCGTAGCACGGGGCAATCTCGCCGTCGGGTTTGTCGTGTTTCTCATCTTGGTGGTCGTGAACTTTATCGTTATCACAAAAGGTTCCGAGCGTGTGGCGGAAGTCGGCGCGAGATTTACGCTCGATGCGATGCCGGGCAAACAGATGAGCATCGATGCCGATCTGAACGCCGGGCTGATCAATGAGCAACAGGCCAAAGAACGGCGGCAAAAAATCGAACGCGAAGCGGACTTCTACGGTGCGATGGACGGTGCCAGCAAGTTCGTCAAAGGCGATGCGATCGCCACCATCATCACCATGCTGATCAACGTCATCGGCGGGTTGATCATCGGGATGATGAACGGCATGGGCTTTGGGGAAGCGGCGAACACCTACATCGTGCTGACCATCGGCGACGGGCTCGTCAGCCAAATTCCGGCGCTGCTCATCTCGACGGCGGCCGGCCTGATCGTCACCCGTTCCGCTTCGGAAGAAAACTTCTCCGCCGATATTACGAATCAGCTGTTCGCCTATCCGAAGATGTTTTACATCGCGGCGGGCACGCTGTTCATGCTCGGATTTACCCCCATCGGCATCTTCATCACCTGGCCGATGGCCGGGATATTGGTTTACGGCGGATATCGGATGACGCAGAATATGAAACTCCGTCAGGAGCAGCAAGATCAGCAGGAAAAGGAGGAACAAATAGAGGGAGTGCGCAGCCCGGAGAGCGTCGTCAATCTGCTTACGGTCGATCCGATCGAATTCGAATTCGGATACGGTCTCATTCCGCTGGCTGACGCTCAGCAAGGCGGCGACCTGCTGGACCGGATCATCATGATCCGCAGGCAGCTTGCGCTTGAAATCGGCATATTGGTGCCGGTCATCCGGATTCGCGACAATATTCAACTAAAACCTAATGAATATGTCATTAAAATTAAAGGAAATACGATAGCGCGCGGTGAATTATTACTTAATCACTATTTGGCGATGAGTCCGGGGTACGACGACGAGTCGATCGTCGGCATCGAGACGACGGAACCGGCCTTCGGACTGCCGGCTCTGTGGGTGGACGAGGTGATGAAAGAAAAAGCCGAACTGGCGGGCTATACGGTCGTCGATCCGCCGTCGGTCGTGGCGACGCATCTTACGGAAACGATCAAGAAGCATGCGCATGAATTGCTCGGCCGCCAGGAGACGAAAGCGCTCATCGACCATTTGAAGACGACGAATCCGGCGCTGGTCGAGGAACTGATCCCGAACATCCTGTCCGTCGGAGATGTGCAAAAAGTGCTGATCCGATTGCTGAAGGAGAAAGTCTCGATTCGCGACCTCGTCACCATATTCGAAACGCTGGCGGATTATGGAACGTATACGAAAGATCCGGATATCTTGACCGAATACGTTCGTCAATCCCTCGCGCGCCAGATCACGAGCCAGTATGCGTCGGCGCAGAAGACGATCAAGGTGATCACGATCGGTCCGGTGCTCGAGAAACGGATCGCCGAAGCGGTGCAGCATACGGAGCAAGGAACCTATCTTGCGCTTGATCCGATGACGACGCAGCAGATTTATCAGCGGTTGTCCGAGCAGGTGAAACGGATTGTCGAAGCCGGCAACCAGCCGATCATCCTCACATCTCCGACGATCCGCATGTACGTACGCCAGATCGTCGACCGGACAATGCCCGATGTGCCGGTGCTGTCTTATAACGAACTGGAGCCTAGTGTTGAAATACAGAGTGTAGGGGTTGTTAATCTATGAAGGTGAAACGTTACGTCGTAGATACATTGCCTGATGCCTTGAACAAGATTCGACAGGAATTGGGCAAGGACGCCGTCATCCTGAATACGAAACAGGTTCGAGTGGGTGGCATTCTCGGTCTTTTCAGCAAGAAGAAGATCGAGGTGATAGCGGCCGCCGACGAGCAGGCACCCGTGCCGGAGAAAAGGCCGTCTCAGGCGGCCGTATCCACGGCGGTCAGAGAGCTTGCTGTTCCTGCCGTCGGCAGCGTGGCCGCCGCAGAGGCATATCGAAGAGCAACCCCCAACATGTCTGTTGCAGCTTCAGGTTCCGCGAAGACAGAAGCGAAATCGATGATTGCATCACCGAAGACCACAGCCGGTTCGACGGCGTCGGCGTTTGCTTCGGCCGCTTCGCCTTCTTCGGGCACCGTCGCCGCTTCCGTCTCGGAAATGACGGAAACCGCAAGTCGGCCGTCGCTTTCTCCAACTTACGCTTCCGCGCCTGCTCAGACGTCCGAAAATTCATCTTCAAGCGTCGACGTGATGGAGCAATTCAAGCGGGCAGCGGCACAAACGATTCAAAAAGCGGCCGCCAGACAGGTGGAGGTTGCCGACACACAGCCTGATGTACTGAGCCATCAGCAGTTGCTCGCGGAAATTAAGGATATGAAAGATCTCGTTGTCAAATTGACGATGGGCGGTTCGCCGAATGTGTCCGCCCCTGCAACGCATCATGCTTTTTCCGCTATCGAAGAGAGGCTGATCAAACAGGGCGTAGCGCCGAACGTCGTGAGCGATATTGTGGAACGCTCGCTTGCGGAGAGCGGAATGTCTTCCGTCTCATCCTTGAATGAATCCCAGGCGCTCGCACTGGTCAGGCGGCAGCTTTTGAAATTGTTTGAGGACAATCCGCCGAGCGGAATTCGCGAGGGCAGCAGAATCGTGCAGTTCATCGGTCCCACGGGCGTCGGCAAAACGACGACGATCGCGAAGCTGGCGGCGGAACAGGTGCTGAAATACAACAAGCAGATCGGTTTTGTCACTTCGGATACATACAGGATCGCCGCGATCGATCAGTTGAAAACGTACGGCGCGATTCTGAACGTTCCGGTGGAAGTGGTTTTTTCACCGGAAGAATTGAGGGAAGCGCTCGCCAAATTGAGCGACCGCGAGCTTATCTTTATGGATACCGCGGGGCGCAATTACCGCGATGAAGCGAGCATCCAATATTTGCAGCATTTGCTGAGCGAGCAAGGACAAAGCGAAACGTACCTGGTATTGAGCCTCGTATCCAAATATGAGGACCTGAAAGCGATCATTGACAACATGGGGCATGTGCGCGTGAATAAGGTGCTGTGGACGAAGATGGACGAAACGGCGAGCTACGGTTCGATCATCAACGTGCTTCACGAATATGCGCTGCCCGCCTCTTACGTGACGCATGGTCAAAACGTTCCGGATGATATCTCCCTGCTGCATCCGGAATGGATTATCCAACACATATTGGGAGAAGATGCCTATGGTTGATCAGGCTCAAGGTTTGCGCGATCTTGTACAGGGCAATCGTTTGTCGGCAGGCAGACCTACTCGGGTCATCACGGTAACAAGCGGTAAAGGTGGAGTAGGAAAATCGAATTTTACGTTGAACTTTGCGCTGACCTTACAGAGCCGAGGTTATAAGGTGCTGATCTTCGACGCTGACATCGGACTGGCCAACATCGATGTATTGATGGGGGAATCTCCACGGTACAATCTGTACCATTTGCTAAAAAAGGAGAAGACGATCTGGGAGATCATCCACCGGGGTTACAACGATGTCATGTTTATTGCAGGAGGATCGGGGTTTCACGATTTGCTGAGACTGAGCGACGAGGAACTGGAGCATTTTGTCGCCGAAGTGAACAAACTGAATGGTCATGTGGACTATATTTTGTTTGATACGGGTGCCGGATTGTCGAAGGAAACGCTCAGATTCATCGTTGCAGCCGATGAAACGTTCGTCGTCACGACGCCTGAGCCGACATCGATCACCGACGCTTACGCTATCATAAAAATGGTTAACAACATGAACTATAAAGTCAAATTCAGACTCGTGATCAATCGCGTATCCGAAAGACGGGAAGGCAAACAGACGGCGGACAAGATCATGATGGTCGCCAAGCAATTTCTTGACCTCGACATCCCGACGTTGGGATACATGTTGGATGACGGGCATGTGTCCAAAGCCGTAAAACGGCAGATTCCTTTTACGGTCGCTTATCCGCATAGCGCTGCTTCGAAATCGATTCAGGAGATTGTGGATCAATATCTTGCAGATCAGCGGACGTCGGTGCGCCAGGATAGCGGGATCAAGACCTTCTTGTCGCGAATGATGAAGCTGATTCAGGGTTAGGCGTGATCCTACTATAACTGGGGAGTGAGCAGCTATGATTCGATACAAGGTTCTAGTAGTGGATGATTCGGCGTTCATGCGCAAGCTGATCACGGAATTGATCTCTGAAGATCCCGAGTTTGAAGTAATCGCAACGGCCAAGAACGGCAAGGAAGCGGTCGACTTGACCGAGCGGCTAAGACCGGACGTCATCACGATGGATGTGGAAATGCCCGTCATGAACGGGATCGAGGCGTTGCAGGCGATCATGGCGAAATGTCCCACACCGGTCATCATGCTGAGCAGTTTGACCGCTTCGGGGAGCGAATATACGATTCTCGCATTGGAATATGGAGCGGTGGATTTCTTGCAAAAACCATCCGGCAGCATATCGGTTGATTTATATAAGGTGAAGGAAGCGCTGTTGAGCAAGTTGCACATCGCGTTGAACGCGAAAGTGAGAAAGGGGACGAGGATACCGCCGGTCGGTGCCATCAAGCCGAATGCCGCGCTGCAGACGGCACAGCAAAAACCTGTCGGAGATCATGGAGGAACGGCGGGCGGGTTCCGCCATCTCGTGGCCATCGGCACTTCGACCGGAGGCCCGAAAGCCTTGCAGAACGTATTGCCCGCATTGCCGAAAGATTATCCGGCACCGATCTTGATCGTGCAGCATATGCCTCCCAATTTTACGCGCTCTCTCGCGCAGCGTCTGAACCTGTTGTCAAACATCCGCGTGCTGGAAGCCGAACAGGGCATGCCTGTCGAGCGGGGCACCGCCTATATCGCTCCGGGAGATTGGCATATGCGGCTGACGCGCAAAGGCGCCTCTTCCTACGTCATTCAACTGACCAAAGAAGATCCGCGGAACGGCCACCGGCCGTCGGTCGACGTGTTGTTCGAATCGTTGGAAGAGATGAAGGAGTTGACAAGGCACCTCGTCATTTTGACTGGAATGGGCGGTGACGGAGCGCGGGCGATGAAACGGCTTCGCGCGGCCGGAGCGGCGACGACCATCGCGGAATCGGAAGAAACATGCGTCGTGTACGGCATGCCGAAAGTCGCGGTGGAATTGCAGGCAGCCATGCATGTGTTGCCGCTTTATGACATTCCGCGCAAGCTGATTGAGTGTGTCGGTTACGACAGAACGTATAGCTCACCAGGAGGTGTGGGAAATGGAGTCCAATAATCAATATTTAACGTTGTTTATTGATGAGGCCAAGGAACACCTGCAAGCGTTGAACGACAATATGCTGGAACTGGAAAACCGGCCTTCGGATCTCGACATCGTGCAGGCGATATTCCGATCGGCGCATACGCTGAAAGGCATGGCGGCGACGATGGGATTTGAAGATCTGGCCAACCTGACGCATCAGATGGAGAATGTGCTCGATCTCGTCCGCAATAAGAAGCTCTTGATGAACGAGCAGATTTTCGACGCGATGTTCAAAAGTCTCGACGCGTTGGATGCGATGGTGAATGACATCACCGAGGGCGGAAGCGGGAAGCTGGACGTGCGCGCGATCGTGGACATCTTGCAATCGATCGCCATCGGGAAGGCTCCGACCGGAGGGCAGCCGGGAAGCTCGGCGGGTTCGGCCGCTCCGGCTTCAGCAGCCGAGGAATTGGACCAATACCAGCGTTCGATTATTGAACATTCTCTCCAATCGGGATTCGCGGCTTACAGGCTAACCGTGACGATTCGGTCCGATTGTGTGATGAAGGCCGCAAGAGCGTACATGGTGTTCGATGCGTTGGAGCGCTACGGCGATGTTGTCAAGTCATCTCCTCCGGTTCCGGATATCGAGCAGGAAAAATTCGACCGCTCGTTCACCGTTCATTACATCACGAAACTGGACGGGGACGAAGTCCGCAATATGATCCTTGACATTTCTGAAATTGAAAGCGTTGACCTTGCGAGGGTCGATTTGCAGCAGGTTTCGCAGTCCGGAAGAATCGCCTCCGATTCCGCCGCTTCGGCGAACGTTGTCCAGTCTTCCGCCGATCGAAAATCCCAGACGGAAGGTGCTCAGGCGAAGCAACAGGTGAGCGGACGCACGATCCGCGTCGACATTGAGCGTCTGGATACGCTGATGAATCTGTTCAGCGAATTGCTGATCGACCGCGTCAGACTTGAACAGCTGGCGTCTGAGATCGGCAGACAGGACTTGACCGAGACGGTTGAACATATGGCCAGAATCAGCAGCAACCTGCAGAACATCGTCCTCAAGCTGCGCATGATGCCTGTTGAAACGGTGTTCAACCGGTTCCCGCGCATGATTCGGGACCTTGCCAAAAATCTGAACAAAAAGGTCGAACTGATCATTACCGGCGCGGACACCGAGTTGGACCGCACGGTCATCGACGAAATCGGAGATCCGCTCGTGCATCTGCTGCGAAACGCGCTTGATCACGGGCTTGAAGAAACGGCGGAACGACTGAAAGCCGGAAAGCCGGAGACCGGAAAGATTTATTTGAGGGCCTACCAGAGCGGCAACCATGTGTTCATCGAGATTGAAGACGACGGTCGCGGCGTGCAGCGTGACAAAGTGTTGAAAAAAGCGATCCAGAACGGGATCGTGAACAGCGAAGACGCGGATCGTTTGTCCGACAAGGAAGTGTACCAATTGTTGTTCGCGTCGGGATTCAGCACGGCCGAAGTCGTCTCGGACATATCCGGCCGCGGGGTCGGTCTCGATGTCGTGCGGGAGAAAATCACCGCGTTGGGCGGTCATGTGGACATCGATTCGCGTTTGGGCGAGGGTACGAAGTTCACCGTGCAGCTGCCGCTCACCTTATCGATCATCACCGCGATGCTGATTCGCCTTGGCGAGGAAAAATATGCGATCCCGATCTCGTCCATCGTCGAGACGTCTCTTGTCGCTCGCGACGACGTGAGATTGGTTCACGGGATGAAGATGATCCATTTCCGCGATCATATCATTCCGCTCGTCGATCTCGCAAAAGCGCTGGATGTGCCGAACTGTTCCGGCATTGAGGACCAGGCGGAACTGAACGTTGTCATTGTACATAAAGGCGAAAAGATGGCTGCCCTTGTCGTGGATGAGTTCATATCGCAGCAGGAAATCGTGCTGAAGACATTGGGAGACTATTTGACCAAAGTGTTTGCCGTGTCGGGCGCGACGATTCTCGGGGACGGTCAGGTGGCGCTCATCTTGGATACGAATGTCTTGATCAAGTAGCATCAGACCATGACGGAGCTTGCAAACGAATAAAGGGAGGTTTCGTATCGTATGGGAGAAGAAATCAAAGTGGTCGTCTTCGCGTTGGGGAAGGAAGAATACGGTGTCGAGGTGGACAAGGTCCGCACGATCGAGCGCATGCTGCCGATTACGCGCGTGCCCAAGACACCCAAGTTCGTCAAAGGCGTGATCAATCTGCGCGGAGTAGTCATCCCCGTCATCGATCTGCGCGAGCGGTTCGGCCTTGAGGTTAACGAGTTGACGGACGACTCCAGAATCATCATCGTCAAGCAGCAATCGATCGAAGTCGGCCTTATCGTCGATTCCGCCAATGACGTCGTCGACATCGACGAAGATCATATTGAAGATCCGCCTGAGATCGTCGGCGGCATTCGCGCAAAATATTTGCGCGGCATCGCCAAGTTCGGAGATAACCGCCTGCTGGTGTTGCTGAACCTGCAGGAAGTGCTGAACAAAGATGAAATCATTCAATTGGAACAGCTGGGAGAATAGAGAGTGGACAAATTGAGGATCGAAGACTATCAGATGGACGTGTTGAAGGAGATCGGAAATATCGGCGCGGGACATGCGGCAACGGCTCTGTCGAAGCTCATTGACAAACAGGTCGATATGAACGTGCCTGATGCGCGTTTCGTTCCCTTCGATCAGATTGCGAACAGTCTCGGCGGCGAAGAGCAGGTGGTGGCAGCGGTATATCTGAGAGTGTTGGGGGATGTTCCGGGCAACATGTTCTTCGTCGTTTCCCTGGATTCTTCGAAAAGATTGCTGAAGTCACTGCTCGGCCTTCATGTGGAGACCGATGTGTTCACGGAGTTGGAGATCAGCGCTTTGACGGAAATCGGCAACATTTTGGCGGGGTCCTATCTCTCGTCATTATCCGATTTCACGAGGCTGAAGATGCATCCGACGGTACCCGCTCTGGCGATCGATATGGCCGGAGCGATCCTGAGTTTCGGGTTGGTCGAATACGGTCAAATGGGCGAACAGGCGCTGTTTATCGATACGACTTTTTGGGATGGAGTGAAAGAAGTGGAGGGACACTTCTTCTTCATCCCGGACCCGGACTCGGTCAGCAAGATTTTCGAAGCGTTGGGAGTGCCATGCGTATGATTATCGAGAGCAAACCAATCATCAAGGTGGGCATGGCAGATTTGCGGGCGATCGCGGCACCCGGTATTTTGAAAACGTCCGGTCTCGGTTCTTGCGTCGGCATCTGTCTCTTCGATCCGGTTCATAAAATTGCGGGACTGGCTCACGTGATGCTGCCTTCGTCGGAAATTGCCCGCGAAAACGTGATCAACGTTGCCAAATATGCGGACACCGCCATACCGTTCATGATCGACGAGATGATTCGATTGGGCGCGGAACTTTCAAACATGCAGGCGAAGATGGCGGGAGGCGCACAGATGTTCGTCCTGGGAAGCAGCGATATGATGAGAATCGGACCGCGCAATATTGAAAGCTGCAAGATGATGTTGAACAAATACAACATTCCGTTGCTCGGAGAAGATACGGGCGGAAATTACGGAAGAACGGTCGAGATCGACAGTTCGGACGGAACTGTCCTGATCAGAAGTGTGCAGAACGGAGTCAGACGGATATGATCGGATCGCTCAAATGGAACATGATCTTCGGAATCCTGGCAGGAATCTTGTCCTTTATGCTCTCAGCATCCAATCACAATCTATTCCTCACCTCACTCGTCAGAGGTTTCATCAGTTTCGGCATTGCGTTCACGCTTATGTTTTTGTTCCGCTGGCTGCTGGCGTTGGTCGTGCGGGACGGCGCGCCGTCAACGGACGAAGCGAAGACGTTGGAGATGCAGCCCGGAATGACGATCGATCTGACGACTCCCGCCGAAGACAACCTGCTGCCTGCGGACGATGGACGCGAGAAGGCGCCCTCAACGCGGCAAGCCCCGGCAGAGCAGAACTCGACGCAATCAGGTTCGGCGAAGCAAGTCCAGGAATTCCGGCCATTCGAACCACCGCGTCTCACCCTGAAAAAGCAAGACGATCACATCCAGGGACTTGATCCTGAGACGGCGGCGAAAGCCATACGGAGATTGACTGAAGATTAAGGAAGATGATGTATGAATGTCCTGAACAAAGCTCATCTTGCACATCAAGAGTTATGGGAAAACTGGAAACACAATCGATCTCCTGAAGCGAAGAAACAGCTGATCGAAGCGTATTTGCCGCTCGTTGAGTATGTCGTCTCTCGTCTGACAATCGGTTTGCCCAATCACGTCACCAGAGACGATCTGATCGGCTACGGGATCATGGGATTGATCGATGCGCTGGACAAGTTCGACCTTGACAGAGGTCTTCAGTTCGAGACCTATGCTTCCTGGAGGGTGAAAGGAGCGATTCTCGATTCTCTTCGAAAAAGCGACTGGGTTCCAAGGTCCGTTCGTGAGAAGGCGAAGCGAATCGAGGAAGCATATGGGATCCTGGAGCAGAAACATATGCGTTCCGTTACGGATGAGGAAATGTGCGCCTATCTGGGAATGGAATTGCAGGAGTTTCATCAGATGTTGATGGAAGTGTCCGTCACGACGGTGTTTTCGCTCGAAGATCCGATTAAGGACGAAGATCCCGAGACCCGGATGTCGACTTTGGTCGACGATAAAGCGGTACAACCGGAATCGATGATTCATCGTCAATATATGAAAGAGGTTCTCGCAGACGCGATCGAGAGATTGACGGAAAAAGAGCGCACCGTGGTGACGCTGTTCTATTATGAAGAGCTCACGCTCAGCGAAATTGCCGAAGTCATGTGCTTGTCTCCGTCAAGAATTTCTCAATTGCATTCCAGAGCGCTGTTGCGGCTGAAGGGTGTTCTTTCGAATGTCAAGGCGCAGCTGATGTCGGAATGATGTGCTGAGCGACAGGCGATGACGATAGAAATCCGGTTCACAAAGATATTGATTTTTAATATGATTAATAATGTTTTATTACGAAAATGGGGGGGTATGCGATGGAGCACGTGCAAAGTCCAGACAAACATCTGATCACCGTATCGATCGCAGCAGATAAGATGTCGGCTCATCTGATGTATAGGGGCGGTGAGGGTGGACGATCATTTGAGGTGTCAGAGTTGAAGGAATTGCTTCGTGCCCATGGCGTGATATACGGGATATTGGAAGACAACCTTGCGGAATTTGCCAACAATGTATCAGAGTATGTCCAAAAACCGGTATTGATCGCTGTCGGAGAAGCGCCGCGCAAAGGAAAGGACGGGTACATCCGATATTTGTTCCAAAATGAGGACGAGTCGGCCAAGCCGAATGTGCTCGATGACGGCAGAGTCGATTTCAAGAACATTAACCGGATTAACAATGTGAAACGCGGTCAGGTGATTGCCGAACGAGTACCCGCCGAACCGAGGGCTCCAGGAATGACCGTGACCGGTGAACCGTTGCCTGCGCCGAAAGCCAAGGAAATGTATTTCAAGCCCGGCAAGAACGTGGTGATCGATGAGTCCCGCGTCCGCATGTACGCGGTGATCGACGGGATGGTGACGTTTACGGAAAACGACCGGGTGAACGTGTTTCCGGTATATGAAGTGAACGGCGATGTCGATTATCGTTGCGGCAACATCGATTTTGTCGGCAATGTCGTCGTGCGGGGAAACATTTTGACCGGGTTTTCCGTCAAGGCGGCGGGGGACATACGGGTCACCGGAAGCGTGGAAGGGGCGGAGATTATCGCGAGCGGGTCGATCGATATTGCCGGAGGGATCGTCGGCAACAGGAAAGGATACGTAAAAGCGGGCAAATCGATCCGTTGCCTTTTCATTCAGGATGCCAATGTGGAAGCCGGCGATAATATTGTCGTTCTGCAAAGCATCATGCATTCCACGGTCAAAGCGGGGAAGCAGGTTGACTGCAACGGTGCGAAAGGATTGATTGTCGGCGGGGTCGTGCAGGCGGGCCAATCGGTGATTGCCAGAACGATCGGCAATCTGTCCTACACTCCCACATCGATCGAAGTCGGTTTCAATCCGGATATGCGCAACGAATTGAACCAGCTGACCGCTGGTATGAACAGTTTGACGGATAATCTGGACAAGACGGAAAAGGCGTTGCGCCTGCTCGAGCAGATGGCGATGAACGCTCCGCTGCCGAACGAGAAGAAGCAACTGTACGACAAGCTTCAGTTGACCAAACAGCAGCTTACGGAGCAAATGGAACAAACCCGCGAGCGGATGAATGAACTGGAACAGGCGCTGGAAAATACCGAACAGGCGAAGGTCATCGTGTACGGCACCGTTTATGGCGGCGCCCGCATCGTGATCGGACGTTACACAAGATATATTAAGGATGCGGCGCAACGGGTCACATTCAGCTATGCGAACGGCGAAGTTTCGATGTATTCGATCTAGACAAGAGGAAGGCGGGACGGCGAGCCGGAATCAGCCCGCCATGTTCGGAACAGATCGCAACCGACTGTCCGCTGCGGCTTTGAAATGGAATTTCTTCTTGGACCAAGGTTCGGACGGATGAAATCAAACTGACGAGAGGGTGTGGTGGCGATGACGCTCAGATCGGTCGAGATGCAGATCGCGTTGCCAAGAGTGACTGAGGCGGCGAACGTGCAGAATCAATTGTCCCAGAAGCCGATGTTCGACCAAAGCGCTCTTGCTCAACAAGAAGCGCTGAAAAGCAAGGAACAATTGAAGCGGAGCAATCAAATCGACAAGACTTCGACGCTTATGGTCGGAGAAGATGACGCGCGTCGTGAGGGCAGCGCCAAAAACCGTCATCCGGGCACAGGCAAACGCCGCCCCGTTTCCGATCGTCAAACCGATGCACCGGCTCATCCGTATAAAGGACGCCATATTGATCTGACTTTATAGGTGGAGGCGATCGCGTGGACGCTTGGCTGATCGTGGCGCTTCTCGGCAGCGTCATCGTGGTGTATGCGTGGATCTTCATCAAGAAGCATCCCGCCGAAGACAGCACCGGTTTACTGGCGGAGATCGACGACACGTTGCAGGGGTATGTGTCCGAGATCGTGGACAGCAATCGTCATGTCATCGACCAGGTGGAACGGTTGAAAAAGCGAATGGACGAGGAACGCAGGGAATGGCTGTCGCGCATCGGGGAGCTGGAACGGCAACTGGCCGAATTGCGGAAAAATGCACCGGCGCCATCCGAGAAGATCGCGGAGCCGTCCGCGCGTCCGGCGCCGAGCAACGCCCATATTCATGAGAGATACCACGACCTGATCGAATTGAAACGGCAAGGGTTGTCGACGGATGAGATCGTAAAGCGGACGGGCATGAACCACGGCGAGGTGCAGTTTATTCTGCAGTTGGCCTCACAGGAGGAGACCCGGTCTTGAAGAATCATCGAGCCTATTATTGGTTGGGATTGGGCAGCGGGCTTATCATCGGAGCATTGCTCATGCAATTGATGACGTTTCGAAGTCCCTATGACGGTCTTGACCGGTCCGGGCTTGAGCAAGCCGCGGCTCGCTACGGTTACCGGCTGGTGCGCGAGAATGAAACCGTGCAACTGGATGACGACCGTTCGCTGCGCGCAATCTATGTTATGCCGGGCATGAGTCTTGAGCAGATCGCCGATTTGCTCGCGTCGGCCAAACTCATCGACCGGCCCGAACTGTTTCTGCAGGCAGTCGATCAATGGCCGGATGCGGTCCGCATACGATCCGGATACCATGTATTCAGAGGCGCGCCCACCATCGCGGAACTTATCGAACAACTCACCAATGATCCCGCCTGATCCTTTTTCCGATTGTCGACACGGTAATGAACTTGTTGCATACGTATTCGAGATTATGGTATAGTAATTGACGGTGTTGAGAACACACGCTTGTTAATCTGCTCAAGCGGTGCTTTCCCGTGCGGAAAGTTCTTGATGCAGAGATGATGCAGGCGGAGGACAAAAAATAAAACCATAGACAGGAGGTGCGTGAAGATGGCGGTTATTTCCATGAAGCAACTGCTTGAGGCCGGCGTACATTTCGGTCATCAGACGAGACGCTGGAACCCCAAGATGGAAAAGTACATCTTCACAGAACGTAACGGGATCTATATCATCGATCTCCAGAAAACAGTCAAGAAAGTCGAAGAAGCTTACAATTTCGTGAAATCCGTGGCCGAGTCGGGAGGTACGATCCTCTTCGTCGGAACGAAGAAACAGGCGCAGGATTCGGTGCGGGAAGAGGCGGAACGCTGCGGCATGTTCTGGATCAACCAACGTTGGCTCGGCGGTACGCTGACCAACTTCCAAACGATTCAGAAACGGATCGCTCGTCTGCACGAACTCGAAAGAATGGAAGAGGACGGCACGTTCGATCTTCTGCCGAAGAAGGAAGTCATTCTTCTGCGCAAGGAGAAAGACCGTCTCGAGAAGTTCCTCGGAGGCATCAAGAATATGAAGAAACTGCCTGATGCCTTGTTCGTGATCGATCCGCGCAAAGAGCGCATCGCTGTGGCAGAAGCCCGCAAGCTCGGCATCCCGATCGTCGGCATTGTCGATACGAACTGTGATCCGGATGAGATCGACTATGTGATTCCGGGCAACGATGACGCGATTCGCGCTGTGAAACTGCTCACGGCGAAGATGGCGGATGCTGTCGTAGAAGCGCGCCAAGGCGAAGAAACGACGGCTTAACCCGAACACATACACACGAATAAAGGGTGGTTCGAAGGTCTTGCGGCCTATCACCGCCCTTTTTTTAACACGGAGGCATGAAAATGCGCATGCCTTTGCATATCCGGCGCCCGGATATGCGTTTGAAAAGACGTTAAAGTTCAAGGAGGTTTTTCACTGATGGCGGTTAGCGCTGCACAAGTTAAGGAATTGCGTGAAAAAACGGGAGCAGGCATGCTCGATTGCAAGAAAGCTTTGGAAGAAGCCGGCGGCGACATGACGAGAGCGGCTGAGATTTTGCGGGAGAAAGGATTGGCGGCCGCAGCCAGCAAGGCAGGTCGTGCGGCGACCGAAGGGCTGGTCGAATCGTACATTCACGGCGAAGGCCGCATCGGCGTTCTCGTGGAAGTGAACTGCGAGACGGACTTCGTTGCCAAGACGGACAACTTCAAGCGTTTCGTGCGCGACATCGCGATGCAGATCGCGGCGGCTGCGCCTAAGTACGTATCCAAAGAAGAAGTGCCGGAAGAAGAGCTGAACAAGGAGCGCGAAATTCTGCGCGCACAAGCGCTCAACGAGGGCAAACCGGAGAAGATCGTCGAGAAGATGGTCGAAGGACGCCTTGCGAAGTACTATACGGAAGTGTGCCTGTTGGAACAACCGTTCATCAAGGATCCGGATCAAACGGTTTCGCAACTGTTGAATTCGATGATCGCGCAAATCGGCGAAAATATTACGATCCGTCGATTCGCAAGATTCGAACTGGGTGAAGGTTTGGAGAAGAAAGCGAACAACTTTGCCGAAGAAGTTATGGCACAAGTGAACAAATAAAAGCCGGGCTGGAGATTGGAACACCTAGTGTTCCTTTCTTCATAAGTGCGGAATTCATCCGTTGCGGCGCGTTTCAGAGCGCGCCGCCGGAACCCAAGTCCGTGCTTGCTCCGAGTGGATGCGAACGGACATCGGTGTCAGCAAGGACACGTATGCAGGGCAATTGACAGACCTGAGTTGCATGAGCCGATTTGCAAGCACGGATGACTGCAAGAATGTAAGAAAACGATCATGTTAACAGCACTGCATGCACGATCATTGCAAGTACCGCAAAGAACGATTCATAACCACAAGAACGATGTTGTGGGAACGAATGATCGTGGAATATCTGGTCATGAATGAAGAACGGAGGAATCTGAGTGGGTCAGCAACCTGTATACAAGCGAGTTGTGTTGAAGCTGAGCGGTGAAGCGTTGGCCGGGCAGCTCGGTTATGGCATCGAGGCGGGTGTCATCTCATCGATCGCCGAGCAGATCAAAGAGGTGGTTGAGCTGAAGGTTGAAGTCGCGATCGTCGTCGGCGGCGGGAACATTTGGCGAGGCATCGCCGGCAGCGAGAAAGGAATCGATCGCGCAACGGCCGACTACATGGGCATGCTCGCCACGGTCATGAACTCTCTTGCCCTTCAGGATGCGCTTGAAAAAATTGGTGTGCCGACGCGGGTGCAAACTTCAATCGCCATGCAGCAAATAGCCGAACCTTACATTCGCCGCCGCGCGATTCGCCATCTGGAGAAGGGGCGCGTCGTGATATTCGCCAGCGGCACGGGCAATCCCTATTTCTCGACGGATACGACAGCAGCGCTTCGGGCCGCCGAGATCGAGGCTGAAGTGATCCTGATGGCGAAAAATAAGGTGGATGGTGTTTACTCGGCTGATCCGTTCAAATATTCCGATGCGCAAAAGTATGAGGAACTGACATACCTGGATATGTTGAATAAAGGACTTGGAGTCATGGATTCAACGGCATCGTCGCTTTGTATGGACAATAATATACCGCTGATCGTCTTTTCCATTACGGAAAAGGGGAATATCAAGAGAGCGGTATTGGGTGAAAAAATAGGAACTATAGTGAGAGGAAGTGTTGTATAATGCCGCAAACCGTTGTGCAAAATGCCAAGGATCGTATGGAGAAAGCGATTTCCGCTCTGAAAAAGGAGCTGGCGTCCCTTCGCGCGGGCCGCGCCACTCCCGCGATGCTGGAGCGCATTCAGGCGGAATACTACGGCACACCGACGCCGATCAATCAGATGGCGACCATCTCGACTCCGGACCCGCGCACGCTTCTGATCCAGCCGTGGGACAGAAGTTCGCTGAGCGACATTGAAAAAGCGATCATGAAGTCCGATCTCGGATTGACGCCGGTGAACGACGGCACCGTCATCCGCATCACGGTGCCGCAGCTGACGGAGGAAAGACGCAGCGAGCTCGTCAAGCTGACGAAAAAATACGGGGAAGAAGCGAAAGTGGCTGTGCGCAATATCCGCCGCGACGCGAACGATGACATCAAAAAGTTGGAGAAGGGCACAATCTCCGAAGACGAGTCCCGCAGATACCAGGACGAAATTCAGAAACTTACGGACAAATACATAGCGGAAATCGATAAAGTGTTGGCCGCCAAAGAAAAGGAAATTATGGAAATCTGACGCCGGGCATCCCTCCGCTGCGAGGGGTGCGCAGTCGTGTCGGATCAAGCTGCCCGACTCCGGTCAAGTCTTGATCATTAGCATATGCCATCATTTCATGGGGGAAGGATCATGCTCGAAAAGATCAAAAGAAGCCGTGCAAGTCAGGACGCGCTGACGTCATCCATATCTCCCGACAATATCCCGCAGCATGTGGCCATCATCATGGACGGCAACGGCCGATGGGCGAAACAGCGCGGTTTGCCGCGCATTGCCGGACACCATTCCGGCATGAAAACGGTAAAAAATATTACCCTGGCCGCCAACGAACTGGGTATACGGATTTTGACGATGTACGCTTTTTCGACGGAGAACTGGAAGCGTCCGAAAGATGAAGTCGAATATTTGATGAAGTTGCCGGAGGAGTTCTTGTCGATCGAGCTGGATGAGTTGATCGCGAACAACGTCCAGGTGCGCATGATGGGGTGGACGGAAGGGCTGCCCCCGCACACGTTGAAAGCCGTACAGACGGCGATCGAGAAGACCAAGCACAACACCGGGCTCATTTTGAACTTCGCGCTCAACTACGGCAGTCGAAAAGAGATCATCGAGGCGGTCAGAAAGCTTGCCATGGATGTTCAGTCGGGTGAACTGAAACCGGAAGATATTCAGGATGTTCACCTTTCCGAACGGCTTCTGTCGAGCGGACTACCGGACCCCGATCTGTTGATCAGAACGAGCGGCGAGATTCGTATCAGCAACTTCATGTTGTGGCAATGCGCTTATACGGAATTTGTTTTCACGGACGTTTATTGGCCTGCTTATACGAAAGAGCATTTCTTGGAAGCGATCAAAATCTATCAACAGCGGATTCGTCGTTACGGCGGGCTGGGGTCTTGACGCTCGGCGGCGGATCGCCGGCTTGCATCGCGCGGACGAACACCTCTGGGGTTGGGGGAAGATAGATTGAAACAAAGATTGGTTACCGGGCTGATCGCAGCGGTCGCATTCATCGGAATATTGGTGCTCGGAGGTTACGCTTACGCGGCGATGATCGCATTGATGGCAGCCGCAGGTTTTTATGAGTATGCCAGACTGAACAAGATTGCCAAGCCCGGCAGCGGCGTGTACGTATCTTATGCTGCGGTGCTTGGCGTCGTTCTGCTTACGGAATATCTCGTTCCCGATGCGGCGATCGGTCATGAACAGATCATCTGGTGCGCGATGTTGATCCTGCTTGCGCTGACGGTGTTTTTTCACAAGACCGCGAATCTGCATACGGCTGCGGTCTTGTTGATCGGCATCATCTATATCGGTTACGGTTTTCATTATATGTTGATCACCAGATTGGAACTGGAGGACGGGCTGCTGTGGTCGCTCTTCATCTACGGTTGCATCTGGCTGACCGATTCCGGAGCTTATTTCACCGGCATGTTGTTGGGACGGCATAAGCTTGCGCCGGCGATCAGCCCCAAGAAGACGGTTGAAGGAGCGATCGGCGGCATCGTCATTTCCATGTTATTTGCTTTCCTGTTTGCTCTTCTCAGCGGCGAATGGCTGAACATCGCGCATGCGATTGTGCTGGGAGCGGTCATCGCGGTTGTCGGTCAGATCGGAGATTTGATTCAGAGCGCTTACAAGCGCTTGCAAGGCGTCAAGGATTCCGGCAATCTGCTTCCGGGGCACGGCGGCGTGCTCGATCGCGTCGACAGCTGGCTCATTGTTTTCCCGGCGGTGCATTTGCTGGGACTGATCTCTTAGAGCGTCTCGCTCCCGCAAGCGAAGATCGGCGGGCCGTTTTCGTAACGGGCTACGGAATCGGGCAACGATCCGGTAACGGACTGGAGCAACGGAACGGAGCGACATCCGGTGCAAAAACCCGAAACACAGCGTCCGAAACGTTCAGGGACAAGCAGATCATTTCAGGATAACGACGGAAGGATCAAGCAGGTGAAAACGGTGAGCAAAAAACGTATCGCTATACTCGGCTCCACTGGGTCGATCGGCACGCAAACGCTGGATGTGATCGATGGCATGCGGGAGCAATTCGAAGTTGTCGCGTTGGCCGCCGGACGCAATGTCGAACTGTTGAGCGAACAGGTGCGTAAGTTCCGGCCTAACATGGTGTCATGCGCCGATGAAAGCGCGGCGCGCGAGTTGAAAGAGCGGTTGGGCGAGTTGGCGTCGGCCGTGCAGATCGAATACGGCGGACAAGGATTGATTCAGGCCGCTGCCCGCTCCGGAGCGGATATGCTTATCACCGCGCTTGTCGGTTCGGTCGGGCTTGCGCCTACGTTGGCCGCGATCGATGCCGGTGTGGCGATCGGTCTGGCAAACAAAGAAACATTGATCAGCGCCGGTCATCTTGTGATGGAACGAGCCCGGCGCAACAACGTCCCGATCATCCCGATCGACAGTGAGCATTCGGCCATTTTTCAATGTTTGAACGGCGAACAGCGAAGCGCGGTCAAAAGGATCATTCTGACCGCTTCGGGCGGCTCTTTCCGGGATAAATCCCGGGAAGAACTGAAAAACGTGACGGTGGAACAAGCGCTTCGCCATCCGAACTGGTCGATGGGCGCGAAGATCACGATCGATTCCGCCACGATGGTGAACAAAGGCCTCGAAGTCATCGAGGCGCACTGGCTTTTCGATCTCGATTACGACCGGATCGAGGTAGTCCTTCATCCTGAAAGCATCGTCCACTCCATGGTCGAGTTCGTGGATACGAGCATTATCGCTCAGCTTGGCAATCCGGACATGCGGGTGCCGATTCAATATGCGCTCACGTATCCGAATCGGATGCGCGGATCGTATCGGCCGCTTGACCTCGTTCAAGCCGGAGCGCTTCATTTTTTCAAAATGGATGAACGGCGTTTCCCGTGCATTCGTATGGCATACGATGCCGGACGCTGCGGAGGCACGATGCCGACCGTGTTCAGCGCGGCCAACGAAGTCGCCGTCGCACGATTCCTGAACGGGCAAATCGCGTTTTTGCAAATTGAGGACATCATAGAGGAAGTGATGAGCCGTCATGATCCGATCCGCAACCCTGCCTTAGAGGACATATTGGCGGCCGATGACTGGGCCAGACAAGAAGCGCAAAGGTTGTTCCGATAACCGTCATCCTGCGGCGTATGCGGCCTTTTACGCGAGGAGGACGGTTCTCTTGAATATTTGTTGTGAATAATGATAATCTAAGAGCAACCTCGTGTTGTCCGGCTCATGCCCAAAGGAGGAATCGCAAGGTTGAATCTGCTTACGACCATTCTATACACGATTCTTGTTTTTTTTATCATCATCGGCATCCATGAGTGGGGTCATATGTTCTTCGCCAAACGCGCCGGCATCCTGGTTCGGGAATTCGCGATCGGGTTCGGACCGAAATTGATCGCCTTCAAAAGGGGCGAAACCAAGTATTCGTTCCGGTTGCTTCCGTTCGGCGGATTCGCGCGAATGGCCGGAGAAGATGCGGAGATCATTCAGGTGAATAAGGGCCAGACGGTGGCCGTTCGCTTGAAAGACGGAATCGTCACGCACATTTATCTTGATAAACTTGATCTTTACCGCCATTTGACCATCGGTGAGGTCGTTGCGCTGGATCTGGAGAGAGAACTGTATGTTGAGCTTTTGGCCGACGGGGAAACGGTCCGCCGCCAGGTTGACCCGAAAGCGATGATCGTTGCGAGAGGCCAGGAGACGCAGATCGCTCCGCTCGACCGGCAGTTCAACAAAAAGAGCGTCGGAAAGCGCGCGATGACGATTTTCGGCGGTCCGCTGATGAACTTCGTTCTGGCCGTCTTCCTGTTCGCCGCGTATGTGTTCATGGTCGGGGTCCCGGTGAAGGAGTCGGGATACATCCTCATCATGGAGACCATTGAAGGATCGCCGGCTGAAGAGAGCGGTCTCAAGCAGGGGGACCAAATCGTCTCCATCGACGGCGTGAAAATCGACGGAGATATGGACAGGCTGACGAGTCTGATCTCGAAATCGGCCGACAAACCGATGAACTGGCGGATTTCACGCGGCGGAGAAACGTTGGAGCTGACCGTGACGCCGCGCATCATGCAGGGGGAAACCCCGATGGTCGGCATCACCATGTCGCCGCGATATGATCAGTATCGCCAGCCTACAATGGCCGAAGCGGCGAAGGGCACGTGGAATCAGATCCGTTACTGGACGAATCAGATCTTTATCGGATTGAAAAAACTCGCCATGTTGGACGTCAAATTGCAAGACCTGGGCGGCCCGGTCGATATCGCGCTGACGACGGGTGAAGCGGCGCGTGCAGGTTTTTCGACGCTCGTCCTGTGGACAGCGATTCTCAGCCTGTATCTGGGCATCTTCAACCTGTTGCCCGTACCGGCCCTCGACGGCAGCAGATTGATGTTCATCGGGTTGGAAGCGGTACGCGGCAAACCGATCTCGCAGGAGCGGGAAAGCCTGGTTCATCTGATCGGGTTTTCGGCGCTGTTCCTGCTGATGATCGCGGTTACGTACTACGATATTCTTGCGTTATTCCAAAGTGAGAATCAGAGGTGAATCGGGTGAGTAAAGAAGAAAAAGACAAGTCGTTCATCACTCCTCAGAGTGAGGATTTTTCCGCTTGGTATATCGATGTCATTCGCAAGGCCGATCTGATGGATTACGCTCCTGTCCGCGGCTGCATCGTGTTCAAGCCTGACGGCTATGAAATATGGGAACTTTGCCAGCGGGAACTGGACAGAAGATTCAAGGAAACCGGACACCGCAACGCCTATTTCCCGCTGTTCATTCCCGAAAGCTTCTTTCAGAAGGAGAAGGAGCATGTCGAAGGGTTTAATCCGGAGCTGCCCTGGGTAACGGAGGCAGGCGGGGAGAAGCTGGAAGAAAGATTGGCGATCCGTCCGACGTCCGAGACGATGATCGGTCATATGTACGCGAAGTGGATCAACTCCTATCGCGATCTGCCGCTGCTCATCAATCAGTGGGCGAACGTCGTCCGCTGGGAGAAACGCACGCTTCCGTTTTTGCGGACGAGCGAATTTTTGTGGCAGGAGGGCCATACCGCGCATGAGACGGAGGCGGAGGCGCGGGAAGAGACGATGCGGATGCTGGAAATTTACCGCGACTTCGTGGAAAACTTCCTGGCGATCCCCGTGATCGTCGGCCAGAAGACGCCGTCCGAAAAATTCGCGGGCGCCGTCGATACGTATTCGATCGAAGCGATGATGAAAGACGGCAAGGCGGTGCAGGCCGGAACGAGCCATTATCTCGGCACGAATTTTGCGAAGGCGTTCGAGATCAAGTATCTCGACCGGGAAAATAAACTGCAATATGCGCATACGACGTCTTGGGGCGTCAGCACCCGTCTGCTCGGCGCGCTCATCATGGTGCACGGGGATGACAAAGGACTGGCCTTACCTCCGAAAGTGGCGCCGACGCAGGTGATCGTGATCCCGATCGGGCCGCCGAAGACGCGGGAACAGGTGATGGCGAAGACGGACGAATATTATGCGCTTCTGAAGAAAGCCGGCATTCGCGTGCGCGTCGACGATCGAACCGACGTCAGCCCGGGGTGGAAGTTTAACGAATATGAGATGCGCGGCGTGCCGCTGCGCCTGGAGGTGGGGCCGCGCGATATCGAGAACGGACAAGTCGTGCTTGCCACCCGCTTCGGCGAGAAACGGATCGTGAAGGAAGATCAGCTGCTCGGCGAAGTGGAAAAGATGCTCGATGAAATTCAGCGCGATATGTACGAAAGGGCCTTGAAGTTCATGAAGGAGCATACATACGCTGTGGATACGCTCGACGAATTGAAGGCTCTGTTCGAGGAAAAACGCGGATTCGTTCTCGCCGGATGGTGCGGTTCCGAATCGTGCGAGCATCAGGTCAAATTAGAAACGAAGGCCACGGCCCGCAACATTCCGTTCATCGTGGATGAACATAAGAGCAAATGTTTGGTATGTGAAGAGCAGGCCAAACATACGGTCGTGTTTGCAAGAGCATATTAATCCGGGTACAAGTGCCGCAAGCCGGATTCGTCCGGCCTGCGGCCTGCGGTCGCGCCGACTCAATGCGGCATGTTGAGGAGAAGGGCTTATCGGAGTCAGGAAATTCCGAACAGCCCTTTCCCTGTTGAAGATGGGACAAGCGCTTTTTGCGCTCAAAGTGGGGGAGGGGAGCTCGCGTGGGAACAGAGGCGGCAAAGCGCAGCCGTTTTGAACTTCTGCTCGGCCAGGCGGACATTCCGCCGGAGGTCGTGCGGGATTTTTTCTCGGACGGGTACATCGACCGCGTCGAGGTCAGCCGTTCCAACCGTCAGTGGACGTTTCACATTGTCAAACAGAAGTTGCTGCCGCAGCACGTGTTCGTTCAGTTTTGCGGAAGGATTCAGCAGCAGTTTTCTCATATCGCGTCGGTATCCGTTGTCCTGCATTACACCGATCGCGTCGACGACCGCTCGCTCGTCGATGAATATTGGGGGCTGTGCGTCGACTGGCTGAAACAGACCGTCGTTTCGGTCAACGGGTGGATCGCGAAAGCGCATGTGGAAGCGTCTGCGGGACAGATCACGGTATCGCTTCTGGATTCGACGGGATTGGAACTGGCCAAGCGGAAGCAGATCGACCAGTATATATCCCGTTTTTTCGAAGAGCGCTTCTCGAGGACGTACCGCGTCCGTCTTCAGGTGCTTGAATCTCCTCATGAGGAGTATGAGAAGTTCCAGCAGCGGCGGGAAGAAGAGGACAGGCTGCTTCTGCAGACGCTGATCGAGGAAGCGGAGGCGGCGAAGCGTAACGCCGGGGCACCGGGTAAAGAAAACGCGAAGAGCGAACGGTTGGTATTCGGCTATGAAATAAAAGACGAGCCCGTACCGATTCAAAATATCCGCGATGAGGAACGGCGAATTACGATCCAGGGCCATGTTTTCTCCCTCGATGTGAAGGAATTGCGCAACGGCTCGACGCTGTATTCCTTCAACATCACGGATTACACCGACTCAATCTCGGTCAAGGTTTTCGTGAAAGATAAGGAAGACCTGCTGACGATGCAGAACCTGTCCGAAGGCAAATGGCTGCTCGTGCGGGGCAAGGTGGAGTACGACCGTTTCTCGCAGCCTCCGGAATTGGTGATGGTGGCGAACGATTTGAACGAGATCGCGCCGCCGCCCGAGCGGATGGACGAGGCGGAAGAGAAGCGGGTCGAGCTTCATCTGCACACGAACATGAGTGCGATGGACGGCATCCCTTCGATTTCGGACTATATGAAACTGGCGGCGAAGTGGGGGCACAAAGCGATCGCCATCACGGATCACGCCGTCGTTCAGGCATTCCCGGAAGCGGCGAAAGCGGCGAAGAAATACGGAATCAAGCCGATCTACGGCATGGAGGCCAACATCATCAACGATTCCGTGCCGATCGTGACGCGCCCGCGGGAAAGCAATCTGGCCGACGAATCCTACGTCGTGTTTGACATCGAAACGACGGGATTGTCGATCAATCATAATAAAATCATCGAGATCGCCGGCGTAAAATTGAAAGACGGCAAAGAGGCCGGCAGATTTTCTTCGTTCGTCAATCCGCATGAAAAAATTCCCGAGCATATCGCGCAGTTGACGAATATCAACGACGATATGGTGAAGGATGCGCCCGATCTGGACGTCGTGCTCCGGCAATTTGTGGAGTTCGTCGGCGACAGTGTGCTTGTTGCGCATAACGCCCAGTTCGACATCGGGTTTATCCAGGCGGCCTGCCGCAGCATCGGGATCGAACCGCTGCCCAATCCGACCCTGGATACGCTTGAACTTGCGCGCATGCTTTTCCCTTCGTTGAAAAACCACCGATTGAACACGCTCGCGGAGAAGTTCAACGTCAGACTCGACAACCATCACCGCGCGATCGACGACTCTGTGGCGCTGGCTTCGATCCTGACCGCGCTTCTGAAAGAATGCGAATTGCGAAACATCAAGCGTCTGGAACGGCTGAACGATTATGTGGGGAAGGATTTGTCGAACGCGCGGCCGTTTCACGCCTGCATTTACGCGAAAAATGCGGCGGGCAAGAAAAACTTGTATAAACTCGTTTCACTGTCGCACACGGAATATTTCAACCGCGTCCCTTGCATTCCGAAGAGCAAGCTGCAGGAACTGCGGGAAGGGCTGATCATTTCCTCGGGCTGCGAGAAGGGCGAACTGTATGAGACGGTGATGAACAAGTCGCTGGAGGAAGCGGAAGAGGTCGCACAATTTTATGATGTGCTGGAAGTCCAGCCTGTTTCGATGTTCATGCATCTGGTGGACAAAGGGCTGGTGGGCGGCGTCGATCAATTGATCGAGGCCAATCGGCGCATCGTCGCCATCGGCAAAAAACTCGGCAAACCGGTCGTCGCCACGGGGAACGCGCATTATTTGCATCCGCGGGACAAGCTGTTGCGGGATATTACGATCCACGGCATCACCGGATTCAGCCCGCTGAAAGATATGCGCAAACCGGACGCCCATTTCCGCACGACGCAGGAGATGCTGCAGGAGATGGCGCATCTCGGGGAGCAGGATGCGTACGATGTCGTCATCCGCTACCCGAACGAGATCGCCGATCAGATCGAGGCGTTTGACCTTTTCCCGTCCAAGCTGTTCACACCGATTATCGAAGGCGCGGACGAAGAAATCCGTGAGAAATGTTATGATACGGCGAAACGGATCTACGGGGATCCGCTCCCTCAGGTCATCATCGACCGGTTGGAGAAAGAGCTCGTGCCGATCATCAAATACGGCTTCTCCGCAAACTATCTCATTTCGGAACGGCTGGTCAAGAAGTCGAACGAAGACGGGTATCTGGTCGGTTCCCGCGGTTCCGTCGGCTCTTCCGTCGTCGCCACCTTCCTGGGAATTTCGGAGGTGAACCCGCTTCCGCCGCATTATTTGTGCAAAACCTGCAAGCACAGCGAATGGTTCCTTGACGGCAGCGTGCGCAGCGGATTCGACCTGCCGGACAAAGAGTGCCCGAAATGCGGCAGCAAGATGAGGGGAGACGGGCAAGACATTCCGTTTGAAACGTTCCTCGGGTTCAAGGGCGATAAAGTGCCGGATATCGATCTGAACTTCTCCGGCGAATACCAACCGCACGCCCACAATTACACGAAGGTGCTGTTCGGAGAGAAGAACGTGTTCCGCGCGGGAACGATCGGCACGGTGGCGGAGAAGACGGCCTACGGTTTCGTGAAGAAGTACGAAGAAGACCATCAGATCCGCTGGCGCGCGGCGGAAGAGGCGCGTCTGGCGGGCGGATGCACCGGCGTCAAGCGCAGCACCGGACAGCATCCCGGCGGCATCGTCGTCGTTCCGGACTACATGGAGATCGAGGATATTACGCCTGTGCAGTATCCCGCCGATGACACGAGCTCCGAGTGGAAGACGACGCACTTCGATTATCACGCCTTTGACGCGAACCTTCTGAAACTGGATATTCTCGGCCACGATGATCCGACGATGATGCGGATGCTGCAGGACTTGACCGGCATCGATCCGACGACGATTCCGATGAACGATCCGAAAGTGATGAGCATATTCAGCTCGACGGAGGCGATCGGCGTCACGCCGGAACAGATCAAAACATCGGTCGCGACGTACGGCATCCCGGAGATGGGAACCCGGTTCGTCCGGCAGATGCTCGAAGAGGCGCGGCCGAAGACGTTCGCGGACCTGCTGCAAATATCGGGGCTGTCCCACGGAACGGGGGTCTGGCTCGGCAACGCCCAGGAACTGATCAAGAACGGCACCTGTACGATCGAAACGGTGATCGGCTGCCGCGACGATATCATGCTGTATTTGATTTATAAAGCCGGCATGGATGCGGGGCTCGCCTTCACGATCACGGAGAGCGTGCGCAAGGGCAAAGGGCTGACCGAGGAATGGATCGCGGCGATGAAGGAGCGCGGCGTGCCGGACTGGTACATCGAATCGTGCCAGCGCATCCAGTATATGTTCCCGAAGGCGCACGCCGCCGCCTATGTGACATCCGCGGTTCGTTCGGCATATTTTAAGGTATATCATCCGATCGCTTTCTACGCGGCATACTTCTCCGTCCGCGCCGAGGACTTCGATGTCGAGCTGTTCACCAAAGGTTACGACGCGATCCGCGCGAAACTGGAAGAGATTGAGGCGAAATCATTCCAGGCGACGGCGAAGGAGAAGGCGATGACATCGATCCTCGAGATGGGGCTGGAGATGACCGCCCGAGGGTTCGGGTTCACATCGATCGACCTGTACCGGTCCGATGCGACCCGGTTCGTGATCGACGGCGATAAGCTCATCCCGCCGTTTTCGGCGATCCAAGGCGTCGGCGAGAGCGCGGCGCGCAGCATCGCCGCGGCGAGAGACGAAGGAGAGTTTCTGTCGGTTGAAGATTTCCAGAATCGCACGAAAGTGTCGAAGACGATCGTTGAGATTTTGGAACAGATGGGATGTTTCCGCGGTATGCCGGAATCCAACCAATTATCGTTATTCTGATCGATTGTTAGAAACACTCTTGCGTATCAAGCCATCGTTGTGCTATAATCACTAGTGGTAACTTTTCGATATCTATGGCTGTAAGAGTGGGGCAACCCACTCTTTACATTTTGCCCGAATATATCCATTCAACAATGAGGGGGATGCGATCGTTGAGCAGCGCGATCACACGTATCGTTGAAGAATTGCTGGAACCTTACTTTCAGGAGCATCCTGAATTCGAATTGGTCGAGATCGAATTTGTGAAAGAAGGCGGCAACCGTTTTCTCCGCGTGTTCGTCGACAAGGAGGGCGGCATCGACATCGAGGAATGCGGGAAGATCAGCGAATATCTGAGCGCCAGGCTGGATGAGAAAGACCCGATTCCCGACGCGTATTTTCTGGAAGTTTCGTCGCCCGGCGCCGAGCGCCCGCTGAAGACGAAAAGGGATTACGAACGGGCGGTCGGCAGATATGTGTATGTCAAAACGTACGAACCGATCGACGGCCGGAAAGAATTCGAAGGTGTGCTGCAGTCGTACAACGAACAAGAGCTGACGATACATATCGGCAAGAAGATGGTGGTCATTCCCATGCCGAAAGTGGCTGCGGCAAGACTTGCGATCGAACTGTGAGGAAACTGTTTTTTCGATGAAAGGAGGATCAACCAAAAACGATGAACATCGATTTTATAGAGGCATTGAACGAGATAGAACGTGAAAAAGGGATCAGCAAGGACATTCTGATCGATGCGATCGAAGCCGCGCTGATCTCCAGCTACAAGCGCAACTTCAACACCGCGCAGAACGTCCGCGTCGACATCGACAGGCAGACGGGCGTGATCAAGGTGTACGCGCGCAAAACCGTTGTGGAAGAACCTTTGGACCCGCGCATGGAAATTTCGCTCGAAGCGGCGCGGGAGATCAACCCGCACTATCAGCTGGATGATATCGTCGAGATCGAGGTGACGCCTTCCGATTTCGGGCGCATCGCGGCGCAGACGGCCAAACAGGTCGTCACGCAGCGCATTCGCGAAGCGGAGCGGGGACTGATCTATGAGGCGTTCATCGATAAAGAAGAGGATATCGTCACGGGCATCGTGCAGCGTCAGGATGCGCGCAACATCTATGTGGATCTGGGCAAAGTAGAGGCGGTGTTGCCGCTGAACGAGATCATGCCGAACGAAAAATTTAAGCAAGGCGACCGGATCAAGGTGTATATCACGAAGGTCGAAAATACGACGAAAGGTCCGCAGATCCTGCTGTCGCGGACGCATCCGGGCTTGTTGAAACGCCTGTTCGAACTGGAAGTTCCGGAGATTTACGATGGGGTCGTCGAGATCAAATCGGTGGCGAGAGAGGCCGGTTTCCGTTCAAAGATCGCGGTCTATTCCCGAAACCCCGAGGTGGACCCCGTCGGTTCTTGCGTGGGACCGAAAGGCATTCGCGTACAGACGATCGTCAACGAACTGCGCGGCGAAAAAATCGATATCGTCCGCTGGTCGGAGGACGTGGAGGAATATGTCTCGAACGCGCTCAGCCCTGCGCAGGTTCTCGAGGTGATCGCGCACGAGGATGAGAAAATCGCGCGCGTCATCGTTCCGGATCATCAGCTGTCGCTGGCGATCGGCATCAAAGGTCAGAACGCCCGTTTGGCCGCGAAGCTGACCGGTTGGAAGATCGATATTAAGAGCGAATCGCAGGCCGAGTCGGAGCCAGGCCGCCCGCGCGCGCACGAGGCGGAGGAAAACGAGCCGGTTGATGAAGACGAGGCGATGGAATAAAAGCGGCAGTCGGTTCGGCGCGGTTCGGGCCGGAAAGTTTTTTTAGACTCGTTTCGATCATTGATCGGATAACGGTTTGGATAATTACTGGAGTTTGGTCGGATCATTGTCAGGCAGAAACAGGAGACAGACGGTTCATGGCCGGACCGGTTCGGGAGCAGTTGGTCAGCCGGTTCGCCGCCGGATCGAACATGCAATCTTATGCCGGTTCTTAGTCTTAATATGATCCTGATCGGATTTGAATGGGGACTGTTGGAATCCCGGGTCTTGATCGGATCTTGCAGGAGGGGATGGATCTGTGCGACGCCGCAAAGTGCCTCTGCGTAAATGTGTCGCTTGTCAGCAGATGAAATCGAAAAAAGAATTGATCAGAGTGGTCCGCACGCCGACCGGAGAAATTCAGATCGACCTGACGGGCAAAAAATCCGGACGCGGCGCGTATTTGTGCGGAAATGTGAACTGTTTTCATCTCGCCAAGAAAAACCGCGCTTTGGATCGCTCGCTGAAATCGAACGTCGGAGCGGAAATTTACGAGCAGCTCGCCCAGGACTTCATCCGCGTCGAGGACGAATTTAAGGCAAAACAAGCAGAGCCGGACGATGATGATGGCGATGAATAAAGTGTTGTCGCTGCTCGGTTTGGCGCAACGCGCGGGCAAACTTGCCTGCGGTGAAGAACAGGCGATCCAGGCGCTTCAGGCGCGAAAAACTCATCTCGTGATCGTCGCGAAGGACGCTTCCCATAACACATATAAAAGGTTCGGTGACAAATGCAGGTTTTACCGGGTGCCGATCATTCGCGAATTTGACCGCAAGACGCTGGGGTCGGCGACGGGAAAGGGTGAACGAGTCGTCATATCGGTGACGGATAAAGGATTTGCGGAAGCCATGCTGAACGCGTGCAACCAGTCCAGACCAGAAACAACTCCGGAGGTGAAAGGTATTGAGTAAACAAGATAACAAAGAAAAAATCAGAGTATATGAATACGCGAAGTCTCTTCACATGAGCAGCAAAGAAATTCTCACGATCCTGAAGAGGGTCGGCATGCCGGTGAACAATCACATGAGCGTGATGGAGCCGGAGATGATCGAGAAGGTGGAACAGTTTTTCCGTGACATAAAGGCGAATGCCGCGGCGAAACGTTCGGGTGACGCTCCTTCGCAGCAGGTTCGGGAGCAAAGTTCTCACGATTCGTCGGTCAAGACACCGCAGAAAAATGCCAACCAAGATGGAGCGAAAAATGTGAGTGAAGCGATGAATACGAATACCCAGGTGAAATCCAACGAACGGCAATCGAACAAAGATGCGGCGCAGCGGGGACCGCAGCGCGAAGACAACAGAGCGAAAAGCAAACAGGATCAGAAATCGGGTGAACCGCGGGGCGAGCGGGCGGCTGACGCTTCCGCCCGGCACGGACAGAAGCAAGGCCAGCGGCCGAACGAACAGAAGCGAGCCGATCAGCCGGCGGCTGCGGACAACCGGACGGCAAAAACATCCGACCAACCGGCGGGAAGGGCGAACGAGGATCCGCAACGGCCGGCCGGTTCGGCAGCGGACTATGACAAGGATTTCATGCTGGACGACGACATTTATGAGAGCGTGGCAAAGGGAAGCCGCGGCAAGGTGATCGGCAGATTCGAAGAAGTAAGCAAAGGAAAGACGACGAAAAAGACGAAGCCGAACAACAAGCGGTTCGATGACAGCAAAGTGAGCAACATTCGCCAAAGCGGAAACCGCAAGGGACAAAATAAACAGCGCGTCCAGCAGGAGAAGCGCGAGAAGGTCGACAATACGCCGAAGAAAGTGATCGTGCGCGGCACGATGACCGTGGGCGAACTGGCCAAGCTGTTCCATAAGGACGCCTCCGAGGTGATCAAGAGACTGTTGCTGATGGGCGTCATGGCGACGATCAACCAGGAGCTTGATCTGGATACGATCCAGCTTATCGCGGACGAGTTCGGCATCGAGGTCGAGCTGAAAATCCCGGTCGATGAAGCCAATTTTGAAGAGATCGAGGAGCAGGACGATCCGAAAGATCTCGTCGAACGTCCGCCGGTGGTCACGATCATGGGGCACGTCGACCACGGCAAGACGACGCTTCTGGACGCGATTCGCCACACGCGCGTGACGGAAGGCGAAGCCGGGGGCATCACGCAGCACATCGGCGCGTACCAGGTTGAAATTTTGGGCAAGAAGATCACATTCCTCGACACTCCCGGTCACGAAGCGTTCACGACGATGCGCGCGCGCGGCGCTCAGGTAACGGACATCACCGTTCTCGTCGTCGCTGCGGACGACGGCGTTATGCCGCAAACCGTCGAGGCGATCAACCATGCGAAAGCGGCGAATGTGCCGATCATCGTCGCGATCAACAAAATCGACAAGCCGGAGGCCAATCCGGAGCGGATCAAGCAGGAATTGATGGAGCACGGCATCGTTCCGGAAGAATGGGGCGGAGACAACATCTTCGTCAACGTATCCGCGAAACAGAAGATCGGCCTTGAGGAATTGCTGGAAACGATCCTGCTCGTCGCGGAAGTTCAGGAACTGAAGGCCAATCCGAACAAGCGGGCGAGAGGCACCGTGCTCGAAGCGGAACTTGACAAACAGCGCGGACCTGTGGCGCGCGTCCTGATCCAGAACGGAACGCTGAGAGTCGGCGACGCCTTCGTCGCGGGAGTCCGTTTCGGCAAGGTTCGGGCGATGATGAACGACAGGGGCCGCAGACTGAAAGAAGCCGGACCGTCGACGCCTGTCGAAATTACCGGTTTGTCGGATGTTCCGCAAGCGGGCGATCCGTTCATCGTCTTCGAGAATGAACGGAAGGCGAAGGAAATCGCGGAAAGACGCAGCATCAAGCTGAGACAGGAAGAACTCCGGGCAAGATCGAGAGTAACGCTGGACGATCTGTACAAACATATCAAAGAAGGCGAAATGAAAGAACTGCACGTGATCCTGAAGGCCGACGTGCAAGGTTCGCTCGAAGCGTTAAGAGGATCGTTGGAGAAAATCGACATCGAAGGCGTCAGAGTGAAAACGATCCATGCCGCGGTCGGCGCGATCAAAGAGTCCGACGTCGCGCTCGCATCGGCGTCGAACGCGATCATCATCGGGTTCAACGTCAGACCGGAACCGCAAGCGAAACAGGCCGCAGAGATCGAGCAGGTCGACATTCGCCTGTACCGGATCATTTATCAGGCGATCGAGGAGATCGAAGCCGCAATGAAAGGGATGCTCGAGCCGGAGTACAAGGAAGTCGTCATCGGGCATGCCGAAGTGCGCAATATATTCAAGGTGAGCAAGGTCGGCACGATCGCCGGCTGCATGGTGATCGACGGCAAGATCGCAAGATCGGCGATGGCCCGCATCGTGCGCGACGGCATCGTCATCTACGATGGTCATATCGAATCGCTGAAACGTTTCAAGGACGATGTGAGAGAAGTGGCGCAAGGCTACGAGTGCGGCATGTCTTTCGATAAATTCAACGATATCAAGGAAGGCGACATCGTCGAAGCATATGTAATGGAAACCGTTGAGAGGTGATTCGCGATGGCGAAATTTCGGGTAGGCAGAGTGGGCGAGCAAATCAAGAAAGAACTGAGTCAAATTTTGCAAATGGAACTGAAAGATCCGCGCATCGGTTTCGTAACGTTGACGGGCGTGGACGTTACGAACGATCTGTCCCAAGCCACCGTGTATCTGAGCGTTCTTGGGGATGACAGCCAAAAGGAGGAGACGCTGAAAGCGCTGGCCAAAGCTCAGGGATTCATCCGCTCCGAGCTGGGGCGGCGCGTGCGGCTCCGCCATACGCCGGAACTGATCTTCAAGTTCGACACGTCGATCGAGTATGGAAGCCGCATCGAACAGCTGCTTGCGCAGTTGAATCGCGAGGAGCAATAACATGGCGAACGTAAAGTTGACTTATGAAGAGCAGTTGGATGCGATGAAGCGGTTCATCGATGAGGGGGACGATTTTCTCGTCGTCTCCCACGTGAACCCTGACGGCGATGCGATCAGTTCCACGACGGCGGTCGGATGGCTTCTGGCGTCGCTCGGCAAAAGCTATACGATGATGAACGAAGACGCATGCCCGCAAAAATTTCAATTTTTATGGAGAGCCGCAGACATCAAACGCGCATCGGACGCAGACGGAAAGAAAAAATATCGGTACGTGATCGCCGTGGACTGCGCGGACTATCAACGCTTCGGCGAGGTTTCCGCATGTTTCGCGGATGATGTGCGGATCGCCAACATCGATCACCATCAAACGAACGATCACTACGGAGACGTGCAGCTCATCCGGCCTGATGCTGCGGCGACGGCGGAAATCCTGTACGATCTGCTGAACCGTTTTTCGATCACCTGGACGGAGGAGATCGCGACCTGCATTTACACCGGTTTGCTGACGGACACGGGCGGATTTCGCTTCTCGAACACATCGCCGCGGGTGATGAATATCGCGTCGCAGCTTCTGAGTTGCGGCGTGAAGGCGAACGAGCTGGCGGAACAACTGCTCGAGAGGATGACCAAAGCGCATGTGAAGCTGTTGCAGCGCGCGCTGAGCACGCTGACGTTCAATGCGGACGAAACGGTGTGCTGGCTGTCCGTGTCGCTCGCCGATATGCGGGATGCGAACGCCAAGAATGAAGATCTGGAAGGACTCGTTCAATATCCGCGCAATATCGAGGGCGTCGATGTCGGGATCCTGTTCAAGGAAGTTCGTCAGGACGTGTACAAAGTGAGCCTTCGTTCGGGAGGACGGGCCGATGTGTCGGAGATCGCGCAGCGCTTCGGCGGCGGGGGTCACGCGCGCGCGGCGGGCTGTACGGTCGAAGGCAAGCTGGAGGATATTATCCGCGCAGTCGTAGCGGAAGCGGAGAAGGGTCTGAAGGCGAATGATTCCATTTGAGTTTGACGGAATTTTGGCTGTGAATAAGCCTGCCGGATGGACGTCGCACGATGTTGTTGCGAAACTCCGCCGTCTGCTCGGAATAAAACGGATCGGGCATGCGGGCACGCTTGATCCGGATGTGACGGGCGTGCTTCCTGTCGCTGTCGGCCGCAGCACGCGCTTCATCGAATATTTGCAGGAGATGCCCAAGGAATACGTCGCGGAGATGACGATCGGCATCGCGACGGACACCGAAGACATATCGGGAACGGTCACCGCGAGCGTCGAACGGGCGGTTATCGAACCGGAAGAGCTGAGGCGGACGATCGAGCGGTTCAAGGGAGAGATCGAGCAGATTCCGCCGATGTACAGCGCGGTGAAGATCGGCGGACGCAAACTGTATGAACTGGCGAGGGAAGGACGCGTCGTCGAGCGCAAACCACGGAAGGTGACGATTGAGGATATACGTATCGAGGAAGCGCGGCTGTCGCTCCCCCATCCGGTCGTCAAATTGCGCGTCCGCTGCTCCAAAGGAACGTACATCCGCACGCTGTGCAAAGATATCGGCGAAGCGCTCGGATATCCGGCGGTCATGTCCGGGCTTGTCCGAACGATGTCGTGCGGCATTCCGCTTGACCGTTCCGCGCCGCTCGAGCAGATTGCCGCCTGGCTTGAGGACGGCACGCTCGCGGAACGCATGCTGCCCGTTGACGCGCTGCTGACGCAAATGCCGCCGCTTCGGGTGGAACCCGAGATCGCGCAGCGGCTCTTGCAGGGCCAGCGGGTCAAACGCTCCGATCTTCGGCTTAAGGAACAGCCGCCCGCCGGGCTTGTCCGCCTGTACGCGGAACCGGAACGGTTCGTCGGCATCTGCCGCCTCGAAGAGCGGCTTCTCATTCCTCACAAGATGATGACCTAACAACAACGGCTTACGGAAAGTGACGGATGCTTGTGGAAGTGATCAGATTATCATACCCGTATGCGCAATCGGAAAACGTTCCCGCCGACGGCCAGGCGATCGCCATCGGCGATTTTGACGGAGTTCATCTCGGCCATCGCAGCGTGATCGAACAATGCCTCTCTCAAGCGAGGATGTTCGGAGTCCCGGCGTCGATCATGACGTTCGATCCTCATCCCCGCGAAGTGCTCGGCAAGCCGCAATATTCCCGTTATCTGACGCCGCTGGGGGAGAAGATTCGTCTCTTCGGCCAACTCGGCGTCGACCGCGTGTATATCGTCGAATTCACCGAACAGCTGGCGAAAGTTTCGCCGGGCGACTACTTTGAACATATGCTGCGGCCGCTTCGTCCGAAAGCGATCGTCGTGGGCTTCGATTTCACGTTCGGCCATATGGGGCAGGGAACGGCGGATACGCTCAAGCGTTTGGCCGGACGGGATATTCGCGTCGAGGTCGTCGCTCCGTTTCAGGTGGCCGGAGAGAAGGTGAGCAGCACGCTCATCCGGGAACAGCTTCATCTCGGCATGCTGGATCGGACTTCGCAACTGCTCGGCCGCCATTACCGGGTCGAAGGGATCGTGGTAAAAGGCGAAGGGCGGGGGCGGACGATCGGCTATCCGACGGCGAACCTGGAACTGAAAGACCGGTATGTGATTCCCCGCCAGGGCGTCTATGCCGTGAAGGCGGCGGACGGTTCGCGTTCATATGACGGTGTGATGAATATCGGCGTGAAGCCGACGTTTCATTACGGTGAAGAGCAACCGCCGACGCTGGAAGTTCATTTGTTCGATTGCGATGAGGATCTTTACGGCCGGACGCTGCTCGTCGAGTTCGTCGCGTTCTTGCGTCCGGAGATGCGGTTCCCGTCGGTCGACGCATTGATCGAGCAAATCGCGAGAGATGCGGAACGGGCCAGGCAGATTCTTGCATTAAGATAACCGTTCTGATATACTATGCCATGTGACCTGAAAGCGGGTCGCGAATATGGATGGATGAACCTCGGCGCGGCATATGACTCACCGACGTATGCTGGGCTGCAGGCGATTATTATGAAAAGGGAGGTGTACAGGATGGCTATTACACAAGAGCGCAAGAAGCAACTGATCGAAGAATTCAAGATCCACGAGAACGACACAGGCTCTCCTGAAGTTCAGATCGCTATCCTAACGGAAAACATTCAGAACCTGACGGAACATCTTCGTGATCACAAGAAAGATCATCATTCCCGTCGCGGCTTGCTGAAGATGGTAGGTCAACGGCGCAGATTGCTCGCATATCTGAAGAAGAAAGACGTGCAGCGTTACAGCGCCCTGATCGAACGACTGGGATTGCGCAGATAAAGTTTGACGTGAGAAGCAACCTGATATGGATCGGCCACGGCGACTGTCCGCTGTCGGCGATTCATAACACAGGTTGCTTTTTACCAATATTATAGTATGGTTGGTTGTTACATAACGAGTAACACATGAACAGGAGGTTAAGTATGCTGCAGTCAGTGGAGATGGATCTGGCCGGACGACGTCTGGTGCTCGAGACGGGCAAGCTCGCCAAGCAGGCTAACGCGGCGGTTACCGTCCGGTACGGCGATACGGTGATTCTAAGCACGGTCACTTGTTCGCCCGATCCGAAAGAACTTGATTTCTTCCCGCTCACGGTAAACTACGAAGAAAGATTGTATGCCGTCGGGAAAATTCCGGGAGGTTTCATCAAACGGGAAGGGAGACCGAGCGAAAAGGCGATTCTCGCCAGCCGTCTGACGGACCGTCCGATCCGGCCGCTCTTTCCCGATGGATTCCGCAACGAAGTTCAGATCGTGAACCTCGTGTTGAGCGTTGATCAGGACTGTTCACCGGAAATTGCCGCGATGATCGGCACTTCGGCCGCGCTGTCGATTTCGGAGATTCCGTTCAACGGACCGATCGGAGGCGTGATCGTCGGCCGTGTCAACGGCGAATTCGTGATCAATCCGACCGTTGAACAGGAGCAACAAAGCGATATTTACGCAGTCGTTGCCGGAACGAAGGACGCGATCATGATGGTGGAGGCGGAAGCCGAGCAAGTGCCGGAAGAAGTGATGCTCGAAGCGATCATGTTCGGCCATGAAGAGATCAAGAAGATCGTCGAAGTGATTGAGAAACTGGTGGCGATCGCCGGAAAACCGAAGATGGGAGTGCAGCTTCATCAGGTGGACCCCGAAGTCGATCAGGCGGTCCGCGATTATGCGGCAGTTCGTCTCATCGAAGCGGTGAGAATTCCGGAGAAACAAGCCCGTCAAGACGCGATCGACACGATAAACGAAGAAGCCGTCGCGCACTTCACCGAATTGTACGCGGAGGAGCCGGACAAGCTGAACGATGTGAAGGAAGTATTGTACAACATCGTCAAAGAAGAGGTCCGCAGATTGATCACGCACGAGAAGGTGCGTCCGGACGGCAGAGCGTTGAACGAGATTCGTCCGATCGAATGCGAGGTCGGCCTGCTGCCGCGCACGCACGGCTCTGGACTGTTCACAAGAGGCCAGACTCAGGCGTTGAGCATTTGTACGCTGGGGGCATTGGGTGATGTCCAGATTCTCGACGGCATCGATCTCGAGGAATCGAAACGGTTCATGCATCATTACAATTTCCCGCCTTTCAGCGTCGGGGAAGCCCGCCCGCTTCGTCCGCCGGGACGCCGCGAAATCGGTCACGGTGCGCTTGGGGAGCGTGCGTTGGCAAAGGTTATCCCGCCGGAAGAAGAATTCCCGTATACGATCCGGCTTGTATCTGAAGTGTTGGAGTCGAACGGATCGACGTCGCAGGCGAGCATTTGTGCCAGCACCCTGGCGCTGATGGATGCCGGAGTTCCGATCAAGGCGCCGGTTGCGGGCGTGGCGATGGGGCTGATCAAGGACGGGGATCATGTCTCGATCTTGACCGACATTCAAGGAATGGAAGACCATCTGGGCGATATGGACTTCAAAGTTGCCGGAACCGCCAAAGGGGTCACGGCGATTCAGATGGACATCAAGATTGACGGCATCGACCGCAACATTTTGCAGCAGGCGTTGGAGCAAGCGCGCGAGGGACGGCTGTTCATCCTTGACAAGATGCTGGCTGTCATGAAAGAGCCGCGCAAGACGGTGTCGAAGTACGCCCCGAAGATCGTGACGATGCAGATCAATCCTGAAAAGATTCGCGATGTGATCGGCGCGGGAGGCAAGATCATCAACAAGATCATTGATGAGACGGGCGTGAAAATCGATATCGAGCAGGACGGACGCATCTACATCACATCGGTGAATGAAGAGGCCAATGAAAAAGCCCGCATGATGATCGAAAACATCGTGAGAGAAGTCGTCGTCGGAGAAACATACCTCGGTACGGTCAAACGGATCGAGAAGTTCGGCGCGTTCGTCGAAATCCTGCCGGGCAAGGAAGGGCTCGTGCATATTTCCCAACTGTCCAACGAACGCGTGGCGAAAGTCGAAGATGTGGTGAAGATCGGCGACCGGATTACGGTCAAGGTGACGGAGATCGACAGCCAAGGCCGCGTCAATCTGTCCCGCAAGGCGGTGCTTGCATCGGGAGCTTCGGCGAAGTCGTGATTGCGGCGTGACGACCCCGAGTCCGCTTCATCGGATGAAGCATCGCTTCTATCCGCTCACCCTTTCGCATACGGCTCGGCCGATGCAAACGGCATCATGTGATGTTCATTTCCGCTCATGTTCCTTTCGCGCGAATTGGATATCACATGAAAAATTGAATTGTTTTACATGAAAGAGATGGAGATGAGATCTGTCTCTTTTTTTAATTTTTGTCGCGTTTCGGCGAGGTGACCGACCATCGGCCGCATCCGCACCCGTCGGAAATCCGAAGGTAATGCGGTCGTGTCCGCCGAAATTCATGCCGCGGATATTCAAACGGCATTGTGAATCATTCGGCAGATCTTCCGCGCTGTTTATATTCAGTGCCGTTGACACCATTCGATACTGCTAACAACATGAAAACATCACGAAAGATACAACCTGCAGTGCGGGCCGGCACCATTCATGGCGAGGAATCGAAGCGACTCCGCCTCCTTGGCATAACCAGCACGCTTACACCCCGATGTTATACCTCGAGACAACCCGTACGCCTAACATCACAAACGCTAACATCACGAATAACTCTAAACACTAACTCCTAACATCATGAACATCCATACCACTAATTTCCTGGCATCCCGAACATCTACGTTCGCCACCTTCACTAACGCCGAATACGCCTTGCCTTGACATAGCGCGATTCCGGCACCATCACTTTTCCTGAATTCCTGTGCTCGATAACGTAACTCAACCCACGATGTAACCGCGCTTCTGCCGCCATGATCTCATCCGTCGTTCCAATCCCGCATGCTTCACAGTCGCACGGAATATTCCATCGCTCCTTTTCATAAATATGGACAAAGATTCATCGTTTTGGACAAAGATCATCCGAACAATGCCATCAAAAAATGGCGCCGTTATGTCGGCGGATTGTTCGCGTGCGCCCGCATGGTTGAATCAAGCTGAATTCGTGAGGATCGCATCGCGGTATTCTGAGACGACACGGATCAACTGGTGATCCCGTCATGCCGGTTCAACCGGAGAGCAGGCGACGATGATACATGAACGTAAAAAGCGGATGAGTGGAGGAGGTCATGATGAGCGATCGCGGAAAAAGATCTGCATGGCTCGCCCGGTGGAAAGCGATGAGCAAAACCGCGCTCTCAAAGGGACGCGGCATCTGGATGTGGGGGATGCTGGTTGTCGGGCTTTACGCCCTGTTTGAACACACTCCCGTTGGAAACTATGTCGACGCGTTGAAACAAAGCGCGGTTTTCGGCACGCATGCGGACTCCTTAGCGGAAGCAGCGAATCGTTACGATGACGGCACGGATGATCCGCTTCTGCAAAAAATATTGGCGGAAGCGGAACGGCTTCGCGAAGATCCGGTAAACGCCAAAGTCGACCCGGTGTGGAAGGCGATTCCCGGATACAACGGGATCGAGATCGACATTCAGAAGACGCTTCAGGCGAACAAGGGGCGCGCCGTCACCGATGAACTCACATACATCATGCGTGAGACCGAACCGGACGTCCAGCTTGAAGATCTGGGCGCCTATCCGATATACAAAGGGAACCCGAAAAAGAAGATGGTCGCTTTTATGGTGAATGTCGCGTGGGGTGACGAATATTTGCCCGGCATGCTCGAGACGTTCCGGAAAGAAGGCGTTCCGGCGACCTTTTTCTTTGACGGCAGCTGGCTGAGCAAACATATCGAAACGGCGAAAGCGATCTGTGAAGAGGGGTTCGAATGTTCGAATCACGCGTATTCCCATCCGGCTATGAGCCGATTGAGCCGCAAGCAGCAGGCCGAAGAGATCATGCGGACGGAACGCCTGCTGCAAGAAGAGCTGGGCGTGCAGAACAAATGGTTCGCGCCGCCTTCCGGCGATTATAACCAGACAACGGTGGAGGTTGCCCTCGAAATGGGATTGCGCACCGTCCTGTGGACGCTCGATACGGTCGATTGGAAAAACCCGGGCCCGGATTGGATCATCCGCCGTATATCCGCGCGCTTGGAACCCGGTTCGCTTATTTTGATGCATCCTACTTCTTCCTCGTCCCAGGCTCTGGCCGGCTTGATCGAAACGGTTCGCGCGAGGGGATATTCGTTCGGCACGGTGTCGGAACTGCTCTCTTCCAAACGCGTCCACACGAATGCGGACAAGCGGTGAGCGCTGATCAGACGGCGTGAAATTTGCGATGAGGCCGCGATGAAAGGCTGCGCTGGCGACGGTCAGCTCGTTTGAACAAGAATGGCGATGCGGTTTCGCGCGGAAGAGAGTCACGGTCAGGAGTCCGCCGCTAGATGGGCAGTGGATCGCAAGGCGGCAAGGCAACGAAGCCGGTTTGATGGGAGAGTGCCTCAACGCTCATCTATGACGTGGTTTTTAGGAGAACGGCGGCGCGGCCGCGTTGGGCCATGTTTCCACCGGAAGGTTCCGGATATTGAGAGGCGGACTTTTTTTTGATAGTATGGAGGAAGTTTAGATGACTTCTGGATCTGGTTTTTCTTACCGTTCAGATATGGGGAGGCATCATGGAAAAATATACGTTATCCAATGGCATAAGAGTCGTGATCGAATCGATGCCCAACGTCCGCTCGGTTTCCTTTGGCATATGGATCAAGGCGGGGTCGCGCACCGAACATCGAATGAACAACGGCATCTCGCATTTTATCGAGCATATGTTGTTCAAAGGTTCGGATCGATACAGCGCGAAAGACATCGCGGAACTGTTCGACGGGATCGGCGGAAACGTGAATGCGTTCACGTCGAAAGAATACACGTGCTATTACTTCAAAGTGCTGGACATTCATCTGCCGCTGGCGGTGGACGTCTTGTCGGAGATGCTCCTTCATGCGCGGCTCGGTGAAGATGATATGGAAAAAGAGAAGAAGGTCATCTTCGAGGAGATCGCGATGTATGAAGATACGCCGGATGATCTTGTGCATGATCTGATCGCGAGGGCGGCTTTCGACGGTCATCCTCTTTCATTTCCGATTCTCGGAACCGAGGAACTGCTCGCTCCGCTCACGCCGCAGGATTTGCGGTCGTATATGGAACGCCACTATCATGTCGACGACATCGTGATCAGCGCCGCCGGGCATGTGGACCGCTCGATCTACGATTTGCTCGAAAAACATTTCGGCGGCTTGAAGCGCCGCGGTTCGAAAGTCGAACTGGAAAAACCGCAGTTTACTGGACAAGCTTTGTTCCACTACAAACAGACCGAACAGCATCATATTTGCCTGGCTTTCCCAGGCTGTTCCATTCACGATCCGCGGCAAACGGCGATGCTCGTCCTGAACAATGTGATCGGAGGCAGCATGAGTTCGCGGCTGTTCCAGGAGATTCGCGAGAACCGCGGGCTTGCGTATTCGGTCTATTCGTATCATACGGCTTACGAGGACAGCGGGTTGTTCACGATCTACACGGGCACCGCGCCGGAGCAGACGTCGGAAGTGCTGGAACTGATGATCGGCGTGCTTGAGGATATCAAGAAGAACGGCATCACGGACAATGAGTTGCGCAAGTCGAAGGAGCAGATGAAAGGCAATCTCATACTCAGCCTGGAAAGTCCGAGCGGCCGTTCGAACCGTCACGGCAAGAATGAACTGATGGGAATCAGGCACGAGACGCTGGAAGAAATGATCAGGAAGATCGACGACGTTTCGCATGAGACGATACGCGAGACGATCGGCATGATGTTTTCACAACCGTTTGCGCTCGCGATGGTCGGCGAATCCGATCAGGCGATTGCCAATTTCAGGAGGGATCAGCTTGTATAACGTTCAATTGAAACGATTGCCCGGCAACGAAGACATCCCTTTGCCGCGAAAAATGTCGGACCTTGCCAGCGGATACGATCTTCATGCGGCGGTGACGGAGCCCGTGACGATCCGACCCGGCGAGCGCGTTCTCATCCCGACCGGCATCGCGATCGCCATGCCGGGAGAGCTGGAGGCGCAGATCAGGCCGCGCAGCGGCTTGGCCTACAAGCACGGCATCACTTGTCTGAATACGCCGGGGACGATCGATGCCGATTACCGCGGGGAGATCAAAGTGCTGCTTATCAATCTTGGACAAGAACCGTTTACGATCGAACGCGGGGAACGTATCGCGCAGATGGTGTTCCAGATCGTGCCGAAAGTTCACATCGAATTGACGGATGAACTGTCGGAAACAAAACGCGGAGACGGCGGATTCGGCCATACGGGTACGAAGTGACCGGTTGACGGTCAGCAAAGCTCGAACGAAGGTTCGGGCTTTTTTTTATTTCTCCTGTTTTCCCGTTCGAGTGATGATCCTTGCGTTTCACCCGCGCCGGCAAAGCCGGGTGATGAACTTGCACCCGCAACAGCCGCCTGGTGGATAGGCACCTTTTCACAGCCCACGCATACGATGACATTATCCCAGACGGTGTGGAAAGGAGTTGATCAACAGGCATGTTGACGGGGATTCACATCGCCGTAATCGGCGGCGACGCGAGACAACTGGAAGTGATCCAGCGGCTTGCGGATTTCGATGCCACGGTCTCATTGGTCGGGTTCGACAATCTGCAGAACGAATTCAGCGGGGTGACCAAACGTCCGCTTACTTACGAGTTGTTCGAGCATCTGGACGCGGTCATTCTTCCGGTTGTCGGCACGGACGAGAACGGCAAATTGCAGACGATATTTTCCACGGAAGAATTGACGCTGCAGGAGCAGCATCTTCAGTCGCTGCCCAAACATGCGAAGATATACACGGGCATGGCCACACCATATTTGCGGCAGTTGGCCCAACGGTCCGGGATAGAGATCGTCGAGCTCCTGGAGCGCGATGATGTGGCCATCTATAATTCGATTCCGACCGCCGAAGGTGCGGTTATGCTGGCGATACAAAATACCGACATCACGATCCACGGATCGCGATGCATGGTGCTCGGACTGGGCAGAACGGGGATGACACTGGCGCGGACGCTCAAAGGGTTGGGTGCGCATGTGACGGTCGGCGTGCGGCGCGAGGATCATTTTGCGAGAGCTTGGGAGATGGGATTCGATCCTTTTTATACGAAAGATTTGATCACGCACGCCCGGAATATTGACTTGCTTTTTAATACAATTCCGACTATGATTATCACAGCGCAAGTAATTGCTGGAATGCCGCACCGCGCCGTCATCATCGACCTTGCGTCGAAGCCTGGCGGAACCGATTTCCGATTTGCGGAGAAGCGCGGGATTAAAGCGATTCTTGCCCCGGGATTGCCTGGAATCGTGGCACCGAAGACAGCTGGACGCATCTTGGCGAACACGCTCAGTCAGCTTATTCTGGAAGATTTCAGGGAACGGGGGAGAACGCCATGAATTGGAAGGGTAAAAAGGTCGGCTTTGCTTTAACGGGTTCACACTGCACATACGATGAGGTGCTGCCTCAGATTCAGAGATTTGTGGATGCGGGAGCGGACGTCATTCCGATCGCTTCGCATACGGTCATGAATACCGACACCAGATTCGGAACGTCCGCGGATTGGCAGAAAAAGATAAGGGACATGACCGGGAACGACATCATTTCCACGATCGTCGACGCGGAACCGCTCGGTCCCTCGAAGCTGCTTGATGTTTTGGTGATCGCTCCGTGCACGGGCAACACGACGAGCAAATTGGCGAATGCGATCACGGACAGCCCCGTGCTGATGGCGGCCAAAGCCCAGATGCGCAACCAGCGGCCGCTCGTTCTTGCGATTTCCACAAATGACGGACTCGGGCTGAATCTGGCGAACATCGCGAAGCTGATTTTCTCCAAGCATATTTATTTCGTGCCGTTCGGCCAGGATGATCCGTTTGTGAAGCCGAACTCTCTCGTATCGCGCATGGATCTGATCATGGAGACGTGCGAGGCTTCGCTGGAAGGCCGGCAGTTGCAGCCGGTTCTTATAGAACGCTACCGTTCGTGACTTTGCCTTGAAAACATCTTAAGGGGAGGTCAGGAGGTAGCGTCATGCGCATCATCGTCCAAAAGTTTGGAGGAACGTCGCTTTCCACCGAAGAAGCGAGAGCACGCGCGATTCATCATATCCGGCGCGCCCTCGAAGAACGGTATGCTGTGATCGTGGTCGTTTCCGCGATGGGGAGATACGGCGATCCGTACGCCACCGACACGTTGCTCGGCCTCGTGCGCGATTTCGGTCACAGACTTTCCATGCGGGAGAGGGACTTGCTTCTCAGCTGCGGCGAGATCATCTCCGCCGCAACCCTGTGCGGCATGCTGGAAGCCGATCATATATCCGCCACCGTGCTCACGGGCGCTCAGGCAGGCATTCGAACGGATGCGAAATTCGGCGATGCGCGCATCCGGAAGGTTATCCCGACGCGCATCTTTGAAGAGTTGAGACACGGCAAAGTTGTGGTCGTCACAGGGTTTCAAGGATGTACGGAGGACGGCGAGATCACGACGCTGGGACGCGGCGGAAGCGATACGACCGCTACGGCGATCGGCGCGGCGGTTCATGCCGATATCGTTGAGATTTACACGGATGTCGAAGGAATCCTGACAGCCGATCCGAAAATCGTTCATGATGCGAAACCTTTAACCCGAGTGAGCTACGCGGAAGTATGCAATATGGCGAATTATGGAGCGAAAGTCATCCACCCTCGGGCGGTGGAGATTGCGATGCAGGCCAAAATACCGCTGAGAATCCGCTCGACGTTCTCCGATGCTCCCGGTACGCTCGTGACGGAAGCATCATCCGTTCAGGAGCGGCAGATCGCGGACCGTTACGTGACCGGAATCGCCCATGCGACGAATATCACGCAGATCCAGGTGACTGCGGACGATGCCCGGCTGGATTTGCAGGTGCAGGTTTTTCAGGCGATGGCGAAAGCGGGGATCAGCGTCGATTTCATCAACGTCAATCCGTCCGGCGTCGTGTATACCGTGCGCGACGAGGATGCGGATCGGGCGTATGAAGTGCTTCGGTCGATCGGACTTTCGCCTGTGCTCAGATCGAACTGCGCCAAAATTGCGGTAATCGGCGGCGGCATCAACGGGGTGCCCGGCATCATGTCGAAGATCGTGTCAGCTCTTGCTGCTCAACATATAACAATACTGCAATCGGCGGACTCCAATACGACCATCTGGGTGTTGGTGAATCGTGCGGATATGGAGTCGGCGTTAAGAGCGTTGCATGAACAATTTCATTTGGCAGAAGGTTAGAGGTCTGGGAGGTATGTCGAGTGGATTTTGGAAGAATCATCACGGCGATGGTGACCCCGTTTGATGAAAAGCTCAATGTGAATTGGCCGGCTGCAGAACGCCTCATCGATCATCTGATCGATGAACAGCGTTCTGACAGCCTCGTCATTTGCGGCACGACGGGGGAATCGCCGACGTTGACGGACGATGAGAAGCTGGAACTGATCCGGTTGGCGGTGAACCGCGCGAAAGGCCGTTGCAAAATCATTGCTGGGACAGGCAGTAACGACACGCTTCATTCGGTTCACCTGACTCAGGAAGCGGAGAAGATCGGGGCGGACGGCGTGTTGCTCGTTGCTCCTTACTACAACCGGCCGAGTCAGGACGGGCTGTATGCGCATTTCCGCAAAATCGCGGAGGCGACGAGTCTGCCCGTCATGCTGTACAACATTCCGAAGCGGACCGGCGTGACGGTGGAAGCGCGCACGATCATCCGGCTCGCCAACGATGTGCCGAACATCGTCGCGACGAAGGAAGCTCACGATAATTTGGATCTGGTGACGTCGATCATCGGTCAAGCCCCCGAGTCTTTCCGAGTTTACAGCGGAGACGACATCTTGACGCTCCCGATGATGTCGATCGGCGCATACGGCGTTGTAAGCGTGGCCAGCCATCTGATCGGCGCGGAGATTCGCGCGATGATCGAACACTATCTGGCGGGAAGAGTTCAGGAAGCGGCCAAGCAGCACGTGAAGCTGCAGGAAAGATTCAACGCATTGTTCAGGCTACCCAATCCGGTGATGGTGAAGACGGCGCTGCGCGCCAAGGGCTTCGATGTCGGAGGAGTCCGTCTGCCGCTTGTAAACGGCACGGATGAAGACGAAGCTTTCATTCGGAAGCTGTTTGCGGATTGAGGATAAATCGCGCTCGTCCGATCCTCGCATGTTCGTCTGTCTGAATGGCAACACTTTAGTTGAAAGTCGATTCTTGGACGCGGGCGGCGGTTCAGCTTGTAATCGGTGATTTCGTTCATGTATAATGTACTCTAAGTGACTGGTGCGGTACTTTTTATGGTTTGTGTTCCATATGAAAAAATCGTCGTCAATTCATCATTTAGGGAGGGTAAACATTCACTTGCAGAAACATTCAAAACATAACGGCGACAAGCTTTCCATTTTCGCGCTTGGCGGCGTGGGCGAAATTGGAAAAAATATGTACGTGGTACAGTACGGAAATGATATTGTCGTAATCGACTCGGGATTGAAATTTCCGGAAGAGGACATGCTCGGCGTCGATATCGTCATACCGGACATCACGTATCTGGTGGAAAATAAGGATAAAGTCAGAGGCATCGTTTTAACGCACGGACACGAGGATCATATCGGCGGTTTGCCGTACGTGTTGAAAAGTTTGAACGTTCCGGTGTACGGAACAAAACTTACCCTTGGTCTGGTGGAAAGCAAGCTGAAGGAAGCGGGAATGCTGGGAGAGACGAAACGGGTACTGGTCAATCCCGATTCCGTGCTGAACATGGGTTCGATCAAGGTATCGTTCTTCAAAACGAATCACAGCATACCGGATTCGGTGGGCATATGCCTGGATACGCCGGAAGGAGTCGTCGTTCATACCGGGGACTTCAAGTTCGACCAAACGCCGGTCAACAACGACTTCGCCGACCTGCATCGGATGAGCGAGATCGGCAAACGCGGCGTTCTTGCCCTGTTATCCGACAGCACCAATGCGGAACGTCCCGGATACACCGGTTCCGAAACCAGCGTCGGGGCGGCGCTCCGCGAAGTGTTCCGCACGGCCGAGCAACGGGTCGTCGTGGCGACATTCGCGTCCAATGTTCATCGGCTTCAGCAGGTGATCGATGCCGCCGCGTTCTCGAACCGCAAGCTCGCGGTCGTCGGACGAAGCATGGTGAACGTCATTACGATCGCTTCGGAACTCGGATATTTGCAAATTCCTGAAGGGATGCTCATCGAACCGGACGAAGTGAACAAATATCCGGGTAACCGCGTGGCGATCCTGTCGACCGGTTCCCAGGGCGAACCGATGTCCGCGCTCACTCGCATGGCGCGTTCCACGCACAAGAAGGTGGAAATTTTGCCGGGGGATACGGTCGTCATTGCGGCGACACCGATCCCGGGCAACGAGAAATTCGTGGGAAGAACGATCGACGAATTGTTCCGGCTCGGTGCGAATGTGATTTACGGACCCGGCCCGACCACAGGGGTACACGTTTCGGGACACGGCTCGCAGGAAGAACTCAAACTCATGCTGAACCTGATGAGACCGAAATATTTCATACCGATTCACGGCGAGTACCGGATGCTTCGCCAGCACGGACTGCTCGCGGAAGCGGTAGGCATCGATCGCGAAAACATCTTCATCTGCGATCTCGGAGAAGTGGTCGAGATCCAGAACGGTGTTGCCCGCAAGGCCGGAAAGGTGCCGGTCGGCAATGTGCTGATCGACGGCCTCGGTGTCGGCGACGTCGGGAACATCGTGCTGCGCGACCGCAAACTGCTGTCCCAGGACGGCATCCTGGTCGTCGTGGTCACGTTGAGCAAGCAGGACGGCAAGATTATCTCCGGTCCGGATATTATTTCCCGCGGTTTCGTCTATGTTCGCGAATCCGAGGGACTGCTTGAAGAGGCCAACCGCATCGTCAGCGGCACGCTGCAGAAGTTGACCGGAGAGAACGTAAGCGAATGGGCATCGTTGAAAACAAATGTTAAAGAAGCGCTCGGACGATTTTTATATGAACAAACCAGAAGAAGACCGATGATATTGCCGATTATTATGGAAGTATAATCCACGGCGATCAGTTACCAGCACCTTTATCACGATTACGGCGGAAGCTTTCCGGCGCGGGTTTGTACAATCTTCGTACAACCCGTTCCGGAAAGCTTCTTTTTTATTTTTATGAGCAGGGCAACTGCGGGGTGCTGGTGGCGCATTGGCGGAGGATTCGGCGTATATTGCGCCGGCTATCCAAGGCGGAATAAATCCTGATATCCGTCTGAATACTATTGGAGGGTCAGGGGAAGGAAGTACTCGAGAGAAGCGGAGGAATCAGCATGGTGCATCGCGTGCCTTACACCGGCGCCGGCCAGCAGCCGGACGATGAGAAGAAAAAGACGGCGGTCGTGGAAGGAATCCAGCAGTTCGGACAACCGAACGTCGCTGCCGCCGCGCCGGACACGAACATTTTCTGTCTGACGATCATCGGGCAGATCGAAGGTCATCTCGTGCTGCCGCCGCAAAATAAAACGACGAAGTACGAACATATCATTCCGCAGCTTGTCGCAGCGGAGCAAAATCCGAAGATTGAAGGCGTGCTGATCATCCTGAATACGGTCGGCGGCGATGTGGAAGCCGGATTGGCGATCGCCGAGATGATCGCCACATTGTCGAAACCGACCGTAACGCTCGTGCTGGGCGGCGGACACAGCATCGGCGTGCCGATCGCGGTGTCGGCGGATTATTCGATCATCGCGGAAACGGCGACCATGACGATTCATCCGATTCGGCTGAACGGCCTTGTCATCGGCGTTCCGCAGACGTTCGAATATTTGGATAAGATGCAGGATCGGGTCATCCGCTTTATTCTGAATCATTCATCCATCAGTGAACAGGAGTTAAAATCGCTCATGTTCAAAACCGGCGAGCTCACGCGCGATATCGGGACGACGGTGATCGGAGCGGATGCCGTAACGAAAGGGCTGATCAACCAGGTCGGGGGAATCTCCGACGCGCTCCGGGAATTGAACCGGCTCATCGAGGAGCGAAAACAACTGCAGGCGGGCGTAGGTGTTGGCATATGATCTATTCCATCGTGCCGCCGGAGCAATTGTTTTTTGACGGATGGGAAAATACGATCTGCGAACTGCAAGACGTCCAATTGGGCGGCGTGACGATGCAGGTTACGCGGGAAGCGGACGGAAAGATGCGCATCGTCAGACTGATCAGCGCCAATCCGTACGATTATTTGAACCCCGCGTTCGCGCCCGGCAGCGTCATTCGTTTCGTTCCCGTATGGGAATGAGCAGAGGACCGCAGGCCGATCGCACCATGACACAAGCGCATATTCGTTGCCGGAGTTCATCCGTTGCGAACATGTCCTGATGGCAATCAGATGCTTGACGGTGGTTCATCGGGATCGGATTGCCGGAATGGCGGTGCGAAGATCATGTCCGGCCAAATATGTGTTCCGGTTTTCGTTCTATGCTATAATGGGGGCGGAGGTGTGGAACGTTGGCCGGAACCAAGAAGCGCAAGAAGACAGTCAAGAAGACGTTGAAATATGAAGTGTACGGAATTTTGTTCCTGATCTTCTCGGTCATTACGCTGGCCAGCAGCGGTACCGACGGAGGTGTGGGGAGCGTCGGCCGCAGTCTGGGCGCGATTTGCTATTTCCTGGCGGGCAGATTGCCTTATGTCATCCCGCTTGTTTTCATATACATAGGATTGTATGTCATGATCTACCGCGCCTGGCCCAAGAAGTGGACGCACCGCAGGTCGGGACTTCTGCTTGCCGTAATCGCGATCCTGATCACCTATCAGATGAATCTTTTCCATCAATACGGCGAGCCTTACACGGCGGGCGACATCATCGGCCATCCGATCGAGAAATTCGGCGAAGTGATGAGGTTGGAAATCGACCAGGCAACGTTCCGCGAACATGCAGGCGGCGGGTTGATCGGCGCGTTGAGTTACGGCGTGCTGTATTTTCTGTTTGCCGATCTCGGCGCTTCGCTCATGGTCATCGCGCTGTTCGCGATCAGTTTCGTATACATAACGGGCATTACCTATACCGATATGATCAAATCGTTGCGCCGCAGGATGGGCGAGTTTCGCAAAGTGATCAGAATGAGATGGCGCGAAAGCTCCAAAGCCAGAAAGGCGAAAAGGAACGGGAAAGACACCGGACTTCGGGATGATGATGAAGAGGACGATGATCCCGTCATGCCTGCGCTGATCGATGAGGAAACGTACAATCCTTACCGCAAGCGAAAGAAGAAATCCGCTTTTATGGAACTGCTTTTTCCGAAGGAAGACCGCCGCAAAACGGAGGACGATGATGTCCGAGACCGGGATGAAGATGAAGACGATGTTGATGACGATGAGGATGTGAACGGTCAGGAATATGCGGGCGTCATGATGCGCTCGGCGGACGTGCGCCGCGCGGACGGGGAACATGCTGGAAACGATGAGGACACGGAGGAGCACGTCATCATCCGTTTCGGCGATGCGGAGAAGGAACACGAACCCGTGTTTCGTGATTTTCAGGAGCGAGTCAAGCGGCGTCTGATCAGCGAGGATGATGAGAGGGAACTCGAAGAAGCGGCGGATCGTCTCGCGGAACTCGAGGAGAGGGAGGAACGCGGGCAACATTTCCGCGATGCCCGGCACGTTTCAACGATATATGGCGCAGGGTACGACGAAGAGGAAGGGCTCAAAAACGGGCTTTCCGTCCCGAACGACGCAGCGGCCGACCTCGAAACCGGCACCGGCGGAACCGTCGAAGGCGCGCAGCTTGAGGGCAAACCGAGTGAAACCGCGAGAAGACAGCCCGACATCCGCATTCAGATCACGCCGCCGCCGGTCAGAGTCAAGGAACCGAAGCCGTACCAATTGCCGCCGTTCAGTTTGCTGAACAAGCCCGGCTCATCCGTCGGAAAGGGCGGACAAACCGACTATAAAGCCAACGCCCGCAAACTGGAAGCGACGTTGGAAAGCTTCGGCGTGCGGGCGAAAGTCGTGGAGGTCGTCCGCGGCCCCGCCGTTACGCGGTATGAGATTCAGCCGGATATCGGCGTCAAGGTCAGCCGCATCGTCGGTCTGACCGATGATATCGCTTTGGCGCTTGCGGCGCGGGACATTCGGATGGAGGCCCCGATCCCCGGCAAGTCCGCGATCGGCATCGAAATTCCGAACGATGAAATTTCGGTCGTCACGCTGCGCGAAGTTATGGAAAGTCCCGCTTTCCTCGAATCGACGTCCCGTCTCTCGATCGCGCTCGGACGAGACATCAGCGGTCAGGCGATCGTCGCCAATCTGGCGAGAATGCCCCACCTGCTGGTGGCCGGCGCCACGGGTTCGGGGAAATCGGTGTGCATTAACGGAATCATCACCAGCATTTTGTATAAAGCGAAACCTTCTGAAGTGAAGCTGCTGCTCGTTGATCCGAAAATGGTTGAACTGAGCGTTTACAACGGTATTCCGCATCTTCTGTCTCCCGTCGTGACAGACCCGCGGCGCGCATCTCTGGCGCTCAAGAAAATCGTCGCGGAGATGGAAAAAAGGTACGAGATGTTTTCGAAAGCCGGGATTCGGAACATCGAAGGGTATAACGCCTGGATCGAGGAGAAGATCGCATCCGGTGACCATAGTCAGTCCCCGTTGCCGTATATCGTCGTCATCGTGGACGAATTGGCGGATCTGATGATGGTCGCGGCGGGAGACGTGGAAGAATCGATCACCCGGATCGCGCAGAAAGCCCGCGCCGCCGGCATCCATCTGATTCTTGCGACGCAGCGTCCGTCGGTCGATGTGATCACAGGCGTCATCAAGGCGAACATTCCGTCACGCATCGCCTTCGGCGTATCTTCCCAGGTCGATTCGCGCACCATTCTCGACTGCGCCGGAGCGGAGAAGTTGCTGGGACGAGGCGACATGCTGTTCCTGCCCGTCGGCGCGGCCAAACCGATTCGAATTCAGGGCGCTTTTCTGTCGGACCAAGAAGTCGAGGCGGTATGCGAGTTTGTCCGCAAACAGGAAGAAGCCGATTACCGCACCGACATCGTGCCGGAAGTCGATGAAAGTCAAGACATCTCGCAAGATCAAGAGGATGAACTGTTTGACCAGGCGGTGCAGATCGTTATTGAGGCGAAACAGGCTTCCGTTTCTCTGCTTCAGCGCCGCATGAGAATCGGATATACGCGCGCGGCGCGCCTCATCGACGCGATGGAAGCGAAAGGCATCGTCGGTCCGTATGAAGGCAGCAAGCCGCGGGAAGTGCTCATGACGATGGAACAATACGAACAGCGCCGCATCAGTTCGTAAAGGAAATGAACTCGATTTCTATAAGTGTCCGCATAAGCATCGGAATCGACGCTCGAACTGCGATGATGAGCATACCGCTCCCAGGTCGAGCAGGCGGTCGAATGCGGTATTGAACGCTTTCTCTGCCGGCAGCCCCCTTGCGGGATGTCCGGCTTACTGCGCTCTTCAATCGAACTTCCTCTGCGGCTGGAAAAGGATGAGGAACAGAAAGGGGACGGCCTTCACCCGGCGGCATATGCCGGGTGAATAACCTCCGGACGGATGTCTCATATTAACTGTGACACGAAGATATGAGGTCCGAAGGAGGTTGGTACACGCATGCTCAGAAAACCGCTTATTTTCATGATCGTCTGTTTGCTGCTGCTTGCGGCGGGCGGAATCAAGCTGTCCTCCATGCGTCACGACGAACCGGTTTTCAGCAAAGCGACGATCAAATACGGTTCCACCGGCAGCGACGTTCGGGAACTGCAGGGTCGTTTGAAATTTTTGGGATTTTATTCCGGCAAGGTGGACGGGCAGTTCGGTTCCCGCACTTTGCGCGCGGTCAAATACTTTCAGAGCGAGTTCGGTCTTAAAGTCGACGGAATTGTCGGCAGCAAAACGAAACTCAAGCTCTGGCAGGCGACGAAAGCGTGGCGTCCGGGCGCCGATGAATCGGGAACAGCCAATGCGCAACAAAACCGGACGAGCACTCAAGCGCAATCGGCATCCAACCGTCTTGGACTGTCCGAAACCGATATTCGCTATATGGCCAATGCGGTGTACGGCGAAGCGAGGGGCGAACCGTATGAAGGACAGGTAGCGGTTGCGGCCGTCATTCTGAACCGGCTGAAATCAAGCAGTTTTCCCAACACGATATACGGCGTCATCTTCGAGCCGGGAGCTTTCACGGCAGTAGCGGACGGACAAATCTGGCTGACACCGGATGAAAAGGCGATGAAAGCGGTGCGGGATGCGATCAATGGCTGGGACCCCACGGGAGGATGCATTTATTATTTCAATCCCGAAACCGCGACTTCCAAATGGATCTGGAGCAGACCGCAGGTGAAAAGAATCGGGAAGCACATCTTCTGCATGTAATGCGATGCTGCGCAAAGGAGCACGCCCTCTGCTGACATATGCACGAAACTGCCGTGTGCAAGAAATCGGAGAGGTTCGATGACGGCAGTGACGTTTTCGGGCAGACCGGACGAATCATGGGAAAACACGAGCTTGGGAGTCCGGCCTGCTTGAGAAGAACATGCATGAGATGCGACTCCCGCGCATGTTATCGATTGCTTGCGAATATGACTCTCTTAATGGGGTGATATTCGTTTTTTTGTGCCGTTGTGATACAATGGAATTCAATGGAGGAGATGCATCATGCCGATATTTTCAAGTGCCGAAGTGAATCATATGCGCTTGCACGTATTGTCCACCAGGCAATTCAAGACGACCTCGATCGCCATGTACATCGGCATTCCGCTTTCGCAAGCCACGGTGACGAGCACGGCGTTGAACGTCCACGTGTGGCGCAGAGGAAACAGCCATTTTCCGGAAACGAAGCGTTTTCTAGAACGACTCGACGATCTGTACGGCGCGGGATTCGGTTATGATCTGATCAAACGCGGCGATAACCAGATCATCGTTCTCCGCATGGATGTCGTCGACGACGTGTATGTCGGCGGAACGAAGACGCCGCTTCTGCATGAAGTGCTGCAGTTTTTGGCCGCCACGGTGTTTTCGCCCGCGTTGGAAAACGGAGTGTTCCGTTCGTCTTACGTCACGTCGGAAAAAGAAACGTTGCGCAAGCGAATCGAACGAATCATCAACAACAAGATTCAATACGCGGCGGAACGCTGCATCGCGGAGATGTGCAAAGACGAACCCTACAGGCTGTCGCCTTTGGGCCGGGTGGAAGATCTGGACAGAATCGACGCCGCAGGTCTGTATGACGCGTACCGGAAACTGCTGATGAATGCGAGCATTGACCTGTACATCGCGGGGAACACGACGCTGCAAGACGTGTTGCCGACCGTCGAGAAATTGTTTCAGAATGACCGCAGGGAAACGATCGGTTACAGGAGCGTTCCGGTACAGACGCGGGACGTGCAGGAACGCGAGGTCGTCGAACAACTGGATGTGAACCAGGGCAAATTGAATATCGGCCTGAGAGCAAATGTCGTATACGGAGACGACGATTATCCGGCAGCACTCGTATACAACGGCATTTTGGGCGCCTTCCCTCATTCCAAGCTTTTCATCAACGTACGGGAAAAAGAAAGTTTGGCCTACTACGCATCCTCCCGCTATGACGGGCACAAAGGCATCATCATGATCCAGACGGGGATCGAAATCGCCAACAAAGAAAAAGCCGAGCGAATCATTCGCCGGCAGCTTGAGGATATCAGGCAAGGCAATATAACGGACGACGAGCTTGCCAAGACGAAGGCGATGATCGTGAACAATCTGCACGAAATGGATGATTCGGCATACGATCTGATCGGTTACCATTTCAACGCCGTGCTGTCCAACCGGATGAGAACGAAGCAGGAACTGATCGACGCCGTTCAGCAAGTCGACAAGTCGAAAGTCGTCGAGATCGCCCGTCAGGTTCAGCTCGATACGATTTACTTCCTTCGCGATTCGGTCAGGGAGGTGCCTGCAGAAGCATGAAAAAACGGCATTATGCTGCGATCAATGAAACGCTGTACGTCGATGAACTGGATAACGGTTTAAAGTTATATATCGTTCCAAAAGAAGGCTTCAGCAAGACATACGCCGCCTTTACGACTCACTACGGCTCCATCGATCACCATTTTCAGGTGGCCGGTGAAGAGGAAGTTCGAGTGCCGGACGGCATCGCCCATTTCCTGGAGCACAAAATGTTCGAGGAGCCGGATGGGGACGTTTTCGCCAAATTTTCCGAAAAAGGCGCGTACGCCAACGCGTACACCAGCTTTGACCGCACGACTTACTTGTTCACGGCGGCGGAGGCGGTGGAGGATCATCTGACTACTTTGCTGAATTTTGTCCAGCATCCGTATTTTTCCGAAGAGAGCGTGAACAAGGAAAAAGGAATCATCGGTCAGGAGATCAAGATGTACCAGGACAATCCGGAATGGCGGGTGTATTACGGGCTGGTCGAAGCGTTGTTCCAGCGCCATCCGATTCGCATCGATATCGCGGGGACGATCGAGTCCATCCAGCAGATCGACCGTGAAACGCTGTTGAAGTGTTATCACGCCTTTTACCATCCGAGCAACATGATGCTGTTCGTTGTCGGCGGCGTCGATCCGGATCGGATCGCGCAGCTCGTGCGGGCCAATCAGGCTTCCAAACCGTTCAAGCCGCAAGGAGAAATCAAGCGTTTTTATGAGCAGGAACCGGAGGACGTCTTCGAGGAGAAACGAGTGATTCATCTTCCCGTCGCCCTTCCGAAATGTTATATCGGATTCAAGGAAATTTTCGAACCCGGCCGCGATCGGGACAGGTTGAAAAATGAAGCCGCAAGCCGCATCATGTTCGACATGATGTTCAGCCCGAGTTCCGAATGCTATCAGGCATTGTACGACGAAGGATTGATTACGGATGGTTTCGGTTCGGAATACAACCAATATCCTGATTTCGCCTATTCGGCAATCGGCGGTGACACGAAAGACCCCGATCTGCTCGTCGACAGAATCCGTTCGTTTATCCGCAAGTCGCAAGCGGAGGGCCTGGATGAGCGCGCCTTCGAACGTTCGAAGCGGAAGCGCATCGGCGCGCTGCTTCGGCTGTTGAACTCGCCGGAGACGATCGGCAACGAATATACGAAATTCATCTATCGCGGGATCGATTGGTTCGACCTGCTCCCGGCATTTCAGTCCCTGACGCTGGATGAGGTGAATGAACGGCTCATGCGGCATCTGAACCTGAATCACATGGCCGTATCGATCGTGAGGAACGGGAACCTTTCGTGAACGGAGACCATCGACGGACGGTTCTCATCACCGGGGGGAGCAGGGGAATCGGCGCCGCTGCGGCGTTGAAATTTGCCGCGAACGGGGTGAATGTCGTCATCCAATATTTGCATTCCCACGACGCGGCGCAAACCATTGCGGAACAATGCCGGCGGTATGGGGTGGAATCAAGGATATACGCCGCGGATGTCAGATCGCGGGCCCAGATTCAGGCGATGAAAGAGGAGTTGTTCGTACTGGGGCTCGTTCCCGACGTCCTCGTGAACAACGCGGGGATCGCCCATTACGGGATGTTGGCGGATGTAAGCGAAGAAGAATGGGATGACGTGATCGACACCAATCTGAAGGGCATGTTTCTTGTCACGCAAGCGTTCATGGAACCGATGGTAAGGAGAAAATTCGGCAGGATCATCAACGTGTCCTCGATCTGGGGATCGACGGGAGCCGCCTGCGAAGTCGTTTATTCGGCAGCCAAAGGAGGAGTCAATGCCTTCACCAAGGCGCTTGCGAAGGAACTCGCGCCGTCCGGCGTGACGGTGAACGCGGTGGCGCCCGGCGCTGTGCGCACATCGATGCTTGACCATCTGCGGCCGGATGAGCTAAGCGCGCTCGCGGATGATATTCCCGTCGGGCGCCTTGCGGAACCTGAGGAAATCGCCTCGCTGATCTATTTCTTATCATTGCCCGAATCCGGATATATCACGGGACAGATCATCAGTCCGAACGGAGGGTGGCTGACGTAAAGTCAAGTTTTCCAGATCATGGCGGGATGTCCATCGGTATAAAGATGCCGGGAATTGCAAATATTACAACTGCTCGAGAATATTCTCGCCATGAAAAGGAGGACACTCGCATGAGCACTGTTCTTGAAACGTTTGATAAATGGAAGGAATTTCTTGCCGAACGGGTAAATGAGGCGCAGGCAGCGGGATTGAGCGATGAGACGATCGCCAAGCTCGCCTATCAGATCGGCGAATTTCTGGACCAAAAAGTGGACCCGAAAAACAATGAAGAACGTCTGCTGAAAAATTTATGGGATGTGGGTACAGAGGATGAACGCAAAACGTTGGCCCGACTGATGGTTAAGCTGGTCGATCAGAAATAAGGTCCTTTGATGCCTTCCGTTCGGGAGGCATTTCTTTTATGAATATGGCCTTCTGATTTCCACATCCGTATGTAGAAATGAGAAGGATTTACGCGAACTTTGTAGAATTGTGAAATGTAAGTCTGGGAAATCCGTTCCATAAGGACGATCACTTATTCGGGCGGATCAGATAGAGAAATTGATGATGCGCAACCATCGGTTGCGGGATATCGTCAGGAGAGAAGAGGGTTATCGATCCCTGTACATACTGAGATTGAGTACGGGAGGTGTGAGTGTGCAGGAACTGGGTGATTTGTTGCGCGAAGCTCGACTGGAGAAAGGATTGTCGCTCGAAGAGGTGGAAAACCTGACGAAAATCAGGAAGAGATACCTGGAAGCGATTGAGAAGGGCGAATATAAAGTTCTTCCCGGATCGTTCTATGTCAGAGCCTTCGTCAAGAGTTACGCGGAAACGGTCGGTCTCGATGCGGAGCAAGTGCTGCGCCTGTATCGGAACGTGATCCCGGATCCCGGTTCGGCCGTCCAGTCGGACATTTATCCGACGAAGCGCCGACGGCGAAGGAACGTCAATACCGAGAAATGGTCAAAGGTCGCATCGACATTGGTGTTTTTATGTTTTCTTGTCGTAGTGGTTGGCGTCATCTATTATTACTGGGTCCGCAATGCCGACCCGCGCGATCAGGTGGATGAGAACGTCCCGATCACGCAGAGCGAAGATTACGGAGATGACGACAACAAACTTTCCGAGCCACCCTCTCAACCGGAACCGGTCGTTACACCCGCTCCGCAACCCGAACCGGAACCGGAGCCCGAACCGGAGTTGGCCAAGATCGGCACCGAGCAGGGGGCGGACGTCTATGTTCTCAAAAATTCCGACAAGCTGTACATCCGGATGGAATCGATGAATGCGGACTGCTGGTATGCGGTTTATGACGGCGGTTACTTTGCGCAGCAGATCGATATGGGGACGATTCGTGCGGGGGAATCCAAGGATTATGAGTTTGCGGAAGCGGCGCATTTTCATCTCGGATATGCGAAAACGGTGAAGTTAACGGTTAACGGTATTGAATTTAAACCAAGCGAATATGCGGGGAAATTTCATGTCGTCATCCGTTTGGATCGATCGGAATCCCAAGCATAATTCAAGTCCAAGCATTGTTCAAGCATATGCTTCTAAACGCCTGTCCATTCAAACTATCTCTGAACACAAAGCATTTCAGATCTATCGGATATTCCGTACTAAATCATGACAACGCCAGGAACCGTCAAGCCGCTAGATGACGGTTCCTTTTTTACGCCGCCGGCTTTTTCTTTCTTCTCAACATTGGTATAATCTGAGATGGAAGATGAAACGCTGAATCGATCGCGGAAGTCGGCTCAATACGGTTCATGGAAAGGATGTTGCATGATGAGCGAGTATTCTTTTGATATCGTCTCCAAAGTGGATATTCAGGAATTGGCCAATGCGATTGCGCAGGCGAAACGAGAGATCGAGAATCGATTCGACTTCAAAGGAAGCAAAAGCGATATTACGCAGGAAAAGACCGAGGTGATCGTCATCTCGGACGATGAGTATAAATTGAATTCCGTTCTCGATATTTTAAAATCGAAAATGGTCAAGCGCGGCGTCTCGCTGAAAAATCTGGAATACGGAAAGATCGAGCCGGCCGCGGGCGGTACGGTAAGGCAAAGGATCACCGTCAAGCAAGGCATCGACAAAGAAGTGGCGAAAACCATCAACACGTTGATCCGCGATTCGAAACTGAAAGTGAAATCCCAGATTCAGGGTGATCAGATCCGGGTTTCGGGCAAGAGCAAAGACGATCTCCAGAAAGTGATGGCGCTGTGCAGACAAGCCGACCTGCCGATCGACATACAGTTCGTCAACTTGCGATAATCGTATGATAACCGCTTACGTGCAAGGTGTGCAGCCCCCGCAAGGGGCTTTGCTTTTTTGACACCGTTTATTCGGCTCATTTATAATATCTAGATTAGATGTGTTTGAGTTTACAGGGAGGATACTAACCAATGACTGAACGGGTGAAGGTGGTCACATTAGGATGCGAGAAAAATCTCGTAGATTCCGAAATCATGTCGGGACTGATCGAGAAAAGAGGATACTCCCTCGTGGACGATGAAAAACAGGCAACCGTTATCATCGTGAATACGTGCGGGTTTATCGATGCGGCGAAGGAAGAGTCGGTGAACACGATCCTCGATATGGCCGAACTGAAGGAGACGGCGCGATTGAAAGCGTTGATCGTATCCGGATGTTTGACGCAGCGTTACAAGGAAGAGCTGATGAAAGAGATGCCGGAAATCGACGGGATCGTCGGAACCGGAGATTTTCACCGGATTACCGAAATTATCGATGAGGCGTTGAAAGGGAAAAAGCCGATTTTGGTGGGCAACCCGATCTTCAATTACGAGGAAATATTGCCCCGCAAAGTATCGACGGCCAAACATTTCGCCCATATCAAGATCGCCGAAGGCTGCGACAACAACTGCACCTTCTGCAGCATACCGCTTATGCGCGGCAAATTCCGGAGCCGCTCCATCGAATCGATCGTGGCGGAAGCGGAAGCGCTGGCCCGGCAAGGTGTTCGGGAGATCAGCCTGATCGCGCAGGACTCGACGAATTACGGATTGGACATCTATAACAAGCATATGCTGCCTGCGCTGTTGAACCGTGTAAGCGAAGTGGAGGGAATCGAATGGATACGGCTTCACTACGCTTATCCCGGTTCTTTCACCGATGAGCTGATCGATGTGATCGCGAACAACCCGAAAGTATGCAAATATATCGACATGCCTCTGCAGCACAGCGAAGATCTGATCCTGAAACGGATGCGGCGGCCGGGAAGGCAGAAAGACGCACGAGAACTTATCCATAAGATTCGAGACAGAATTCCGGATGTGGCGATCCGCACCTCGCTCATTGTCGGTTTCCCGGGCGAAACGGAAGAAGATTTCAACAATCTGTGCAAATTCGTGGAAGAAATGCGGTTTGACCGGCTTGGCGTATTCGCGTATTCGCTGGAAGAAGATACGCCCGCAGCGAGGCTGCCGGATCATCTGCCGCAGGAAGTGAAAGAGTACCGCGCGGCGGCGCTCATGGAACTGCAGCGTAGCATCGCGAGCGAAATCAACGGCAGCAAAGTGGGGAAAGTGCTCGACGTGCTGCTGGAACGTTACGACGGACGCAGCGACGTATATGTCGGCCGCACGCAATACGATGCGCCTGAAATAGACGGCGAGGTCTATGTGCGCGCGGAAAATGTCAAGCTCGGCACGATCATCCCGGTTCGCATCACGCACGCCTACGAGTACGATTTGTCAGGGGTGGGAGTCGGATGAACCTGGCGAACAAGATCACGATCGCGCGCATTTTTCTCGTTCCGCTTATCATGTTTTTTTTGCTGGTGAAACTGGAACTGCCGCAGATTCGTATCGAAACGTTCGAAATCACCTATAATCAGATTATCGCCGCTCTCATTTTCATTATTGCGGCGAGCACGGACGGCATCGACGGTTATATCGCCAGAAAAAAGAAACTGGTCACAAATCTCGGAAAGCTGCTGGACCCGCTTGCAGACAAGCTGCTTGTAACGGCGGTTCTCATCTCGCTCGTTGAAATGGGCAAACTTGATGCCTGGATCGCGGTCGTGATCATCAGCCGCGAGTTTGCGGTCACGGGATTGAGGCAGATCGCCCTGCTTGAAGGCAAGGTATTGGCGGCCAGCAAATGGGGAAAGTGGAAAACGGCGGTTCAGATCACGGCGATCGTCGCTCTTCTCATCAACAATTTCCCGTTTCATTTTATCAACTTTCCATTTGACCAGATCGCCAGTTGGGTGATGGCCGTGATCACCATCTATTCGGGAATCGATTATTTTGCGAAAAACAAATCGTTGATCCCGATCCAATGAGCGGGGGAGAGCCGGGTCGAAGAAAATGGGATGCGGTTGTCTTCTGCCGCATACGCAATCCTAACTGAACAAGGCGGTGCAGCACGTCAGTGAAAGCGGAGATCATTGCAGTCGGAACCGAACTGCTTGTCGGACAAATTGTGAACACCAACGCCAGATACTTATCCGAGGAATTGAACGCCATCGGGGTCGACGTGTATTATCACACTGTTGTGGGCGACAACTTGGAACGGATGAAAGCGGCTTTTGAGACGGCCCATAGACGTTCCGATCTTGTGGTGGTGACCGGAGGTCTCGGCCCTACGCAGGACGATGTGACGAAGGAAGCGCTCGCGGCGTTCACGGGCCGCTCGCTGCTCATCCATGAACCTTCGCTGAAAAAGATCGAACATTACTTTACATCGCGCGGCATCGTCATGACGGAGAACAACGTTCGGCAGGCGCATACGCTCGAGCACGCGCTGGTGCTGCCGAACGACAACGGCATGGCGATCGGCGTCGCGCTGGTTCACGAATCGACGCGCTGGCTGTTGTTGCCCGGTCCGCCGCGAGAGATGCAGACGATGTTCGCGAATTACGCCAGGGCGTGGATTATGGAGCAGATGGGAGAGACGACCTCCCTTTACTCGACGACATTGAAGTTCTCCGGCATCGGAGAATCGAGTATCGAGACCGAACTGCTCGATCTGATCGAAAACCAGAGCGATCCGACGATCGCTCCGTACGCGAAAGAAGGGGAGGTCGCCCTGCGGATTTCGACGAAGGCGGCCGACCGCGAGCAGGCGGAACGAAAAACGGCGCCTGTCGTCGCGGAGATCCGCGCAAGGCTCGGAGACTATCTGTACGCGGAACGCGACATTCCGATCGAACAGGCGGTCGTCGAACTGCTGCAGCGGACGAATCGCTCGGTGTCGGTGGCGGAGAGTTGTACGGGCGGTTTGCTGGCCGAATTGATCACAAGCATCCCGGGCTGTTCCCAAGTGTTCGCCGGTGGGATCGTCAGCTACTCGGCCAAGGCGAAAATCGAACAGCTGGACGTGCATCCGGAGACGATCCGAATGCACGGCACCGTGAGCGCGGAAACCGCCGAATCGATGGCCAAAGGCTGTTTGCGGCGATTCGGCACGGATTTCGCCATGGCCGTGACGGGAGTGGCCGGACCGGGAGAAAGCGAAGGAAAACCGCCCGGAACGGTGTTTATCGCCGTCGCGGATCGTTCCGGCGCGCGGGTGTACGATTTGCGTTTGTCCGGCGACCGGGAGATCATTCGCATGCGCGCCGCAAAAGCCGTGTTGTACAGGTTATGGGAACGTCTTCGGTCACAATCGGAGCAAGAGTGCTGATTCGCTCGCGTCAGAAGGGTTGCATCGCCGGCGTCCGTTTGTTATAATGCACAGCAGCGGAAGAACCGCAGTAACTGTTGGTCAGTTGCTGCGGTTTTTTTTCTTCTTGCGCTTTCTTCTGACGCACCATAGATTATTTTGGGAGATAGGAGACGCTCCAAAGGAGTTTCGTCCGAAAAAGCGAATGTATGTTCGAAAAAATACTTGGCAACAAGATGAAAAGACGGTATGATAGATTTAACATAATGTTAGAAAAGGGAAGTGAGCAAGTGACAGATCGTCAAACTGCATTGGAAATGGCGCTGCGCCAGATAGAGAAGCAATTCGGCAAAGGTTCGATCATGAAATTGGGCGAGAGCGCCCATATGAAAGTGGAGACGGTGCCCAGCGGCGCGCTGGCTCTGGATATCGCCCTCGGCGTCGGAGGGTTTCCGCGCGGACGGATCATCGAGATTTACGGTCCGGAATCTTCCGGTAAAACGACGGTCGCGCTCCACGCCATCGCGGAAGTGCAGAAGATCGGCGGCACAGCCGCGTTCATCGACGCGGAGCACGCGCTTGATCCGCTTTATGCGCGCAACCTCGGCGTGAATATCGACGAGCTTCTGCTTTCGCAACCGGACACGGGCGAACAGGCGCTTGAGATCGCGGAGGCGCTTGTACGCAGCGGAGCCGTCGACATTATCGTCATCGACTCCGTGGCGGCTCTCGTGCCGAAGGCTGAGATCGAAGGCGAGATGGGAGACGCGCACGTCGGTTTGCAGGCCCGCCTCATGTCGCAGGCGCTGCGCAAGCTGTCGGGAGCGATCAGCAAGTCGAAGACGATCGCGATTTTCATCAACCAGCTTCGCGAGAAAGTCGGCATCATGTTCGGCAATCCCGAAACGACGCCGGGCGGCCGCGCGTTGAAGTTTTATTCGTCGATCCGGCTTGAGGTCAGACGGCTCGAATCGATCAAACAGGGCAACGATCTCGTCGGCAACCGCACCCGCGTGAAAGTCGTAAAGAACAAAGTGGCGCCGCCGTTCAAGCAGGCGGATATCGATATTATGTACGGCGAAGGCATATCGCGTGAAGGAAGCATCATCGATATCGGCACGGAACTCGACATCATCCAAAAGAGCGGTTCCTGGTATTCGTTTGAAGGCGAGCGTCTGGGGCAAGGACGGGAAAACGCCAAGCAATATTTGAAAGATCATCCGGAACAGGCGCAGATCATCGAAAACCGCATTCGTGAAGCTGTGCTGGTGAACGGCAACACCAACCTTGCGAAATTTACTAGTGATGACGAGGAACTGCCGGAAGATCTGGAGTAGGAATCCGGCAACCCGATCAGGCTGACGAATGAGGCAAATGAAGTTTATTAACGACATTAAATATCATCCTCATTCAACATCCTTCGGATATTCGAATACGTTTCAACATGCTTCATCGCCATGCAACTGTGCCTGTTCACCGCGGCATGGGGCCTTACGCGAGTCGAAGCGGCGGTGCCGATGAAGCGGAATACTTTCCTGGCCGAGTGCAGGGCAGAAGAGATCGCAGCGAGATGATCGAGATGTGACGTTACCGCTATCGGTCTCTCGACAGATCGTTCTTCTGCCTTTTTTGCCGCCCATCATTTGCTTGACCGACGGATCATTCACAAAGCTGCGGTTATTGCCGCATCGAACGAAAGGGGATGTCGATGGTCAATCATGAATTTGACGGACCGGAAGCGGAGCAGCTTGTCGTCACGCGAGTGGAGCGCCGATCAACGAACCCGGCTACGTATGATATTTATCTGAACGACCGGTTCGCCTGCACGGTTCATGAAGAAACGCTTATCGCGCTGAAACTTCTGAAAGGAAACGTGCTGGAACGCGAAGATCTCGCGCGAATCGAACGGGAAGAACGAATCTGTGACGCCTATAACCGGGCGATCCGCTGGCTCGGCAGACGGCCGCATGCGCGACGCGAAATCGAACGGAAACTGCTGAAGCTCGGAGTGGAGGAAGAAACGGCCGGCATCGTCCTGGACAGGCTGCGCCGCGAACGGTTGCTGGATGACCAGGCGTACGCGGAACAACTGACCGATTACCGGATACGGACCCAGAAGAAAGGACGGCGCTGGGTACGATATGAGTTGACGCAGAAAGGGCTGGCTGCGGAACATATCGAGGCCGCCTTGCGGTCGATCGACCCCGCACTGGAATATGAGCAGGCGCTTCAACTTGGGAGAAAGAAATGGTCGCAAACGTCGGGAGACATGAACGCCCGCAAACGGAAAACGGCCGACTACCTGATGCGTCGAGGATTTCCTGCGCATATCGCCGCGAAAGTCGTTCGTTCATGCGCTTCCGGCGAAGATGCTTTGGAGGATATTCGGGAAAATCATCCGTTTGAGGACAACAATGTATAGCCGCTGCGATCCAGGCGGACAAGTGGACGGGGATGTCGACAATTCAGTAGACGATATGAAAAGGATGTCGAATAACCATCAGCTTCTCCTTGACAATTGGTTTTTACAAAATATACAATATTCAATATGGTATTGCCGCAATATCATATTTGCGGCGATCATACGCCAATAAATACCATATGACCAAGGATATCTCATCCGAAGTTCAGCTTTGACCGTAAAGCTGTATGTAAGACGGTCGGATATGGCCAACTTTCGACCGGTAACATGGATCATGATTGTTGAGTGTGAGTGTAATCGGACAATTGAAAAATCCCAAGCAACAACCGTCGCGGTTGTCAACGAGGAGGTGAAACAGTAATGCCCACTGCTGTTGTCGGAATAATCGCTGCTCTCGTTGGCTTGGCTCTAGGCTTTGGGATTGGATATTTTATCCGCAAGTCTCTTGCAGAAGCGAAAATTTCTAGTGCCGAAGAGGCGGCAAGACGCATCATGGATGACGCCGCCAAAGAAGCGGAAGCACTGAAGAAGGAAGCGGTTCTGGAAGCAAAGGACGAAATTCATAAATTACGAACCGAAGCTGAGCGGGACATTCGTGAGCGCCGCAATGAAATCGGGCGCCAGGAACGACGCCTGTTGCAAAAAGAGGAAGCGCTGGATAAAAAGTTGGAATCTTTGGAGCGAAGAGAAGAAAAACTGGCCAACAAAGAGAAGCGGATCGAGGAAACACAGGCACAGATCGAGCAATTGTTGCAGGAACAAATGAGAGAGCTTGAGCGCGTGTCCGGCATGACGATGGAAGAAGCGCGCGCATTGATCCTTGCCAACGTGGAGAAGGAAGCTCGTCAGGAAGCCGCACAATTGATCAAAGATATCGAGACGCAGGCGAGAGAAGAAGGCGACAAACGCGCGAAAGACATCATCGCGCTCGCGATCCAACGTTGCGCAGCCGACCATGTGGCGGAAACGACCGTCTCGGTCGTCACATTGCCCAATGAGGAGATGAAAGGGCGCATCATCGGTCGTGAGGGGCGCAATATCCGCGCTCTGGAGACGCTTACAGGTATTGACCTCATTATCGATGATACACCTGAAGCCGTTATCCTGTCCGGCTTCGATCCGATTCGCCGCGAGATCGCCAGAACATCGCTTGAGAAGCTTGTGGCGGACGGACGCATCCATCCTGCCCGCATCGAGGAGATGGTCGAGAAATCTCGCAAAGAGATTGAAGAACGGATCCGAGAATACGGGGAGCAATGCACGTTTGAAGTCGGCGTGCACGGTTTGCATCCGGATTTGATCAAGATTTTGGGACGGCTGAAGTTCCGGACGAGCTACGGTCAGAACGTGCTGAAACATTCGATGGAAGTTGCCTATCTGACTGGACTTATGGCAGCTGAACTGGGAGAAGATATTACATTGGCGAAACGTGCCGGTCTGTTGCACGATATCGGCAAGGCGCTCGATCACGAGGTCGAAGGGTCGCATGTCGAAATCGGCGTGGAACTGGCGAAGAAATACAAAGAACATCAGGTTGTCATCAACAGTATTGCTTCCCATCACGGGGATACCGAACCGACATCGGTGATTGCGGTCCTGGTCGGGGCGGCGGATGCATTATCCGCGGCGAGACCCGGCGCGCGGCGTGAAACGCTGGAAACGTACATCAAGCGTTTGGAGAAACTGGAGAGCATCACAGAGTCGTTCGAAGGCGTGGAGAAATCTTATGCCATCCAGGCAGGGCGTGAGGTTCGCGTGATGGTATATCCGGACAGAATCGACGACGCCGAGAGCTACCGGCTGGCAAGAGAAATCTCCAAGAAGATCGAAAGGGAACTCGATTATCCCGGACATATTAAAGTTACGGTGATTCGTGAGACAAGAGCAGTTGAATACGCCAAGTGATCGGGGAAAGTGGCTGAACAGCCACTTTCTTCTCTTCAAACGAACAAAGGAGGTACCCAATATTAAGGTATTATTTATCGGAGACATCGTCGGAAACGTCGGACGCAGAGCGGTAAAACAGTATTTGCCGATCTTGAAGCAGAAGTATAACCCGCATATCGTGATCGCCAACGGGGAGAACGCGGCCGGAGGCAAAGGGCTGACCCAGGCTGTCGCGCAGGAATTATTCGAAATGGGAATCCACGGATTGACGCTTGGCAACCATGCCTGGGATCAGCGGGAAATATTCGATTTCATCGATAAGGAACCGCGCATCGTCAGACCGGCCAATTATCCTGACGGCACGCCGGGCAGAGGATATACGGTCATCCAGGCGGGCGGCAAGGAACTCGTGATCGTAAACGTACAGGGGCGCACATTTTTGCCTCCTCTGGAAGATCCATTCCGTATGATGGACCGCCTGTTGGATGAGATTAAGAAAAAGCACCGTTGCATTCTCGTCGATTTTCATGCGGAGGCCACATCGGAAAAAATTTCGCTGGGATGGTATCTCGACGGCCGCGTATCCGTTGTGCTCGGTACCCATACGCATGTTCAGACCCATGACGAGCGCATCCTGCCGAAAGGAACGGCATATGTGACGGATGTCGGCATGGTCGGAGCAAGGGACGGCGTGCTCGGCATGGATCGGCAGCCCGTGCTGCAAAAATTTCTTTCGCAGTTGCCCGTGCGCTTCACGGTGGCGGAAGGCAAATGGCAATTTCACGCCGTGCTGATCGAAATCGATGAGGGAAGCGGGCTGGCGCGTCAAATCAAACTCATCCGGCAGTACGAAGATGACCTGATGTTCGAGTCATATTAGGCTCCATGGGAAGAGTCAAAATATTTCGAATATTGGGTTTCTGAATGAAGGAATTTTTTTGCTTCTCGCGAATAAGTATTACAACAGGAATCAACATCGTTCCCGAGGAGGTACTGATCATGGAAGTATTAAAGGTTTCTGCAAAATCCAACCCAAACTCGGTGGCCGGTGCACTTGCAGGCGTCCTTCGTGAACGCGGCGCCGCAGAATTGCAGGCGATTGGTGCAGGTGCGCTTAATCAAGCGATCAAGGCAGTAGCTATTGCAAGAGGATTTGTAGCGCCTAGTGGAGTTGACTTGATCTGTATTCCTGCTTTTACCGATATCGTCATTGATGGTGAAGATCGCACCGCGATCAAGCTGATCGTCGAGCCTAGATAACATGACACGATTCGCCCAGCCTGTTTACTCAGTAAACAGGTTTTTTTGTATGCTGTTACAGAAACAAGTTTGCATATTGCTTTGTATGGTTATATATCTCTATTTTACATATTTGTGTATGTTATTATTGGAAAATTTTTGAGCGGATATTGCTTGGATGGACACAGGTTGGGAAGCTATGCATAATAGACGGATGCATGCTGTATACATGATTCGTCTGACGGCTACATTCCTTTCGCCGTTGCTCGCTGGAAACAGTTTCTGCAAGATCGATGGTCAGGCGATGAACGGTCGGGTATACTATAGATGAGGAGGAGACAGGGTGAAAATATTTGACATGCATTGCGATGTTCTGTATAAAATGTTGTTAAATCCCAATCTGACATTTTCCGATGCGGACCAACTGGACGTCACGTATGAACGGTTGCAGGAGGGGAATATCGGATTGCAGGCGTTCGCGATTTTCCTGCCTGAAGACCGTCCGCCGTCGTTTTCCATGGTGGAAGAAGCGGTTCGTTCGCTTGAGCGGGAGATCGTCGTGAGGCCGCTGATGAAGTTGATCAGGACGCGCGAGGATCTTGCAAGCCTTGAGAACTCCGGTCGGATCGGCGCGCTTCTGACCCTGGAAGGAGCGGACGGTCTGATGGGAAGTTTCGAATACTTAAGGCGAGCGTATGAACTCGGAGTCAGGTGTCTGGGAATCACCTGGAATTATGCGAACTGGGCGGCGGACGGCGTGCTTGAAGACCGGAAAGCGGGATTGAGCGTAAAAGGCAGGCAACTCGTGCAGACGTGCAACGAGATCGGCATGATCCTCGACATCTCGCATTTGAATGAACCGGGCTTTTGGGAAGTGATGGAATTATCGGAACGTCCCGTCATCGCGTCGCATTCGAACGCCTTCAGCCTGGAGCCGCATCCGCGCAACCTGAACGATGACCAGATCATGGCCTTGATACGAAAAGGCGGACGCATCGGCATCACGTTCGTGCCGGATTTCATCGGTGGAGACCGCGCTATAAGTGACGTGCTCCGGCATCTCGATCATGTTTGCTCTCTGGGCGGAGAAGACGCCGTCGGTTTCGGATCGGACTTCGACGGAATCGACGAACATCTTGCCGATCTGGCGCATCCCGGACATTATGACCGGCTGGTTGAGCAGTTGCTCGCGCATTACACCGAGGAACAGACAACCAAATTTTTATGGTCCAATTGGCGCAGCTTTTTTATGGAGCAGCTTCCCGAACGTTGAACGGAGCGAAGCGCTCGTCAAAATTGTGTGAAAACGCATAATTTGACATAGGAATGGAGCACTTGGCACTTATGCGAAATGATCTCATTTAGGAATGATTTCGATCGAAAATAACTATCTGATAACCTCTTGCTTTTTCCAGAGGGGAATCATAATATTTAATGAGAGATCAAGACTTGATATGAATATATTGCTAGGAGATGAACTTTACATGATCAGCCAGTTATCATGGAAGATCGGGGGACAGCAAGGGGAGGGGCTTGAGAGTACAGATCGGATCTTCTCGACGGCGCTGAACCGGCTGGGGTATTATCTTTACGGTTATCGTCATTTTTCGTCCCGCATTAAAGGAGGGCATACGAACAACAAGATCCGTATAAGCACATATCCGATTCGCGCGATTTCCGACGACCTTGACATTCTGGTGGCGTTTGATCAGGAGACGATCGATTTGAACGCCCGTGAGTTGAGGGAAGGCGGAATTATTATTGCCGACGCGAAATTCAATCCGACGCTGCCGGAGGGCATCTCCGCCACCCTGTATGCGGTGCCGTTCACCGGAATCGCCGAAGAATTGGGTTCATCCTTAATGAAAAACATGGTCGCGACCGGCGCATCCGCCGCACTGCTGGGATTGCCCATCGATACGATCAAGGAAGTCGTCCAGGAAGAATTCGGACGCAAAGGTCCCGCAGTTGTCGAGAAGAACATGGAAGCGGTATCGCGCGGCGCTCAATATATGAACGACCTGACCGGAGGCCCGCTGGAAAAATTCCAACTGGCTCCGGGCGACGGCAAACAACGGCTGTTCATGATCGGAAACGAGGCGGTGGGACTCGGAGCGATCGCAGCGGGTTGCCGTATCATGGCTGCCTATCCGATTACGCCTGCATCCGAAATTATGGAATACCTGATCAAGAAACTGCCGCAATTCGGCGGCACCGTCGTGCAAACGGAAGATGAAATCGCCGCAGCCACGATGGCAATCGGCGCCAACTTCGGCGGAGTGCGCGCCATGACGGCGTCCGCCGGTCCCGGCTTGTCGCTGATGATGGAAGCGATCGGCCTCGCCGGCATGACGGAAACTCCGGTTGTGATCGTCGATACGCAGCGCGGCGGTCCGAGCACGGGGCTTCCGACGAAGCAAGAGCAAAGCGATCTGAACGCGTTGGTATACGGCACGCACGGCGAAATTCCGAAAGTCGTGATCGCGCCGAGCACAATCGAAGAATGCTTCTACGATACGGTGGAGGCGTTCAACATCGCCGAGAAATACCAGGTTCCGGTCATCGTCATGATCGACTTGCAACTGGCGCTCGGCAAACAATCGTCTGAAATGCTGGATTTCGACAAGGTGAAAATCGAGCGGGGCAACATCGCGAAAGACTTGCCGCCGCTGCAAGAAAACCGTCTGTTCAAGCGTTACGAATTTACGGCCGACGGCATCTCGCCGCGCGTGATTCCGGGCGAGAAGAACGGTCTGCACCATGTGACGGGCGTTGAACACGATGAGGAAGGCCGTCCTTCCGAGAACAGCGCCAACCGCAGAAAGATGATGGATAAACGTCTGAAAAAGCTGGCCGGTTTCCGCATTCAGGATGCGATTAAAGTGGACGCTCCGCATGAAGAACCCGATCTGCTGATCATCGGCATGGGATCGACGGGCGGCACGATCGATGAAGCGCGCAGCCGACTGGACGTCAAGACGAACCATATCACGATCCGTCAAATCGCTCCGTTCCCGGCAGACGAGCTGAAACCGTACATCGAAAAGGCGAAACTGGTCGTTGTCGTGGAGAACAACGCCACCGGGCAACTGGCCAATCAGATCAAACTGCACGTCGGCGGCTGTCATGACAAGATTCGCAACGTTCTCAAGTATGACGGCAATCCGTTCTTGCCGTCCGAACTGTACAATGCTTGTAAGGAGTTGACCCGATAAGATGGCTACGTTTAAGGACTTCCGCAATAATGTCAAACCGAACTGGTGCCCGGGTTGCGGTGATTTCTCCGTGCAAGCTGCGATCCAGAGAGCCGCTGCGAACGTCGGTCTGGAACCGGAGAATCTTGCTGTCGTTTCCGGTATTGGCTGTTCAGGACGCATCTCCGGCTATATCAATTGTTACGGTCTGCATGGCATTCACGGACGCGCTTTGCCGATCGCGCAAGGGCTGAAACTGGCGAACCGCGATCTGACGGTGATCGCCGCGGGAGGCGACGGCGACGGATTCGCGATCGGGATGGGGCATACGATTCACGCCATCAGACGCAATGTGAACATCACCTACATCGTGATGGACAATCAGATATACGGTTTGACGAAAGGACAAACGTCACCGCGCAGCGCCTTCGGTTTCAAGACGAAATCGACGCCGCAAGGCTCCATCGAGTCGGCGTTGTCTCCGATCGAAATCGCCCTCGCAGCGGGCGCGACGTTCGTGGCCCAATCGTTCTCCAGCAACTTGCAGCAGCTGACGTCGCTCATCGAGCAAGCGATCAAGCACGAAGGATTTTCCTTCATCAACGTCTTCAGCCCGTGCGTCACATTCAACAAGATCAACACCTACGATTGGTTCAAAGAGAACATCGTTGATCTTTCCGAATACGAAGATTATGACCCATCCAACCGCATCATGGCTATGAGCAAAGTCATGGAGACGAACGGTCTTTTGACAGGACTCATTTACCAGGATACATCGCGCAAATCTTACGAAGACCTGGTTCCGGGCTTCAAGAAAGAACCGCTCGCTCATCAAAACATCGAATTGACGAAAGAAGAATTCGACAAACTGGTGGCGGAATTCCGATAATCTCGTGAACACGGCATCGGGGGAAACCCCGTCTGCCGTGTTTTTTCATGCTGAATGAAGTATAATGAATTCAGGACCGCTATCATCGTAGGAAAACATCATCACACCAGGAAAGGAATGCATGCATCATGAAAATTGTGCCTGTGGGAGTTTCTGCCAGACATATTCATCTGTCGCCCGAACATATCGAGATTTTGTTCGGCAAAGGTTATGAGCTGAAGGTACTGAAGCCGCTCTCACAACCTGGTCAATATGCGGCGGAGGAAACGGTGGCCGTCATCGGACCGAAGGGCAAATTCGATAAAGTGCGCATCCTTGGTCCCGCTCGCGGCAAAACGCAAATCGAAATTTCCAGAACCGATGCTTACGCTTTGGGCATTCCGGCCCCCGTTCGCGAATCGGGACATATCGACGGTACGCCCGGGGCGAAGATCGTCGGACCTTGCGGAGAGATTGAACTGACGGAAGGCGTGATCGTCGCGGCACGGCACATTCACTTCCATACGGAAGATGCCGAAAGATGGGGTATCAAGGACAAGCAATTGCTGAGAGTCCGCGTAAACGGCGAACGTCCGCTCATCTTCGAAGATGTGATCGCCCGCGTATCGGACCAATTCAAACTGGACATGCATATCGACACCGACGAAGCGAATGCCGCAGGCGTGCAAAACGGCGGTGAAGCGGTGATCCTGGACGATTGAGAAGCCGTTGATGCGGGTGAACGACCTGACTTGGGATCGGCCAACCGAATCAGACGTGCCGCTGCGTCCCGTCAGCAATCTCTTCCTTTCTTCCCGTCGGGCTCGAATTGATCTTATGAAGACGATGGTGATATAATGGGGAAAGGTTTTATGGGTAGAAAGGAAGTGACCTGGTGACGACGAATTCGAAAACGCCTGTAAAGGATTATTCGATATATTTCCAAACGCCGTCTTACCGCGACGCGAAGAAACGCGGCAAGGAGGACGTGCGCGTTCATTACGATTTCAGGATTGCGGACGATCTGCGCGAGATCGGCAAAGATAAAAGGTATCATATTCAGACCTACGGCTGTCAGATGAACGAACACGATTCGGAGACGATGAAAGGCATCCTCGAAGAGATGGGATACACGTGGACGGATGACCGCCGTGAGGCGGACGTCATCCTGCTGAACACGTGCGCCATCCGGGAAAACGCGGAGGACAAGGTGTTCGGCGAACTGGGACATCTGAAATCGCTCAAGCTCGAAAAACCCGACCTGATTCTCGGCGTCTGCGGCTGCATGTCGCAAGAGGAAGGCGTCGTGAAGCGCATTCTGGAGAAACATCAGTATGTCGACCTGATCTTCGGAACGCATAACATTCACCGTCTGCCGGAGTTGCTTCGGGAAGCGCTGTACGCGAAAGAGATGGTCGTCGAGGTGTGGTCCAAGGAAGGCGATATCATCGAGAACTTGCCGAAGAAGCGGGCGGGTCTCAAGGCTTGGGTCAACATCATGTACGGCTGCGACAAATTTTGCACGTATTGCATCGTACCGTACACGCGCGGCAAGGAAAGAAGCCGCAGACCGGAGGACGTCATCGCCGAAGTGCGGGAACTTGCGCGCCAAGGTTACAAGGAGGTTACGCTCCTCGGGCAAAACGTGAACGCTTACGGCAAAGATTTCACCGATATTCAATACCGGTTCGGAGACCTGATGGCCGATATTCAGAAGATCGACATTCCCCGGGTTCGTTTCACCACTTCCCATCCGCGGGATTTTGACGATCATCTCATCGAGGTTTTGAGCCGGGGCGGGAATATGGTCGAACATATTCATCTGCCCGTGCAATCCGGAAGCAATGAGATTTTGAAGAAAATGAGCCGCAAGTACACTCGCGAATCGTATCTCGAGCTCGTGCGGAAAATCAAGAAGGCGATCCCTGGCGTCGCTTTGTCCACGGACATCATCGTGGGCTTCCCGGGAGAAACCGAGGAGCAGTTCGAGGAAACGATGTCGCTCGTGCGGGAAGTCGAGTTCGCGTCAGCGTTTACGTTCATCTATTCACCGAGAGAGGGTACACCGGCAGCTTCGATGGAGGATAACGTGCCGCCCGAAGTGAAGAAGGAGCGGCTCCTTCGGTTGAATGAACTGGTCGCCGAACTCAGCAGAAAGGATAACGAGAAATTGCGCGGAAAAACCGTGGAAGTGTTGGTGGAAGGCGCAAGCAAAAATAATCCCGAATTCCTTTCCGGACGCACGCGCACGAATAAGCTCGTTCACTTCAAAGGCCCGAACTCACTTACCGGTCAGTTCGTCGATGTGGCGATCACGGAAGTGCAAACGTGGCTGCTGAAAGGCGAGATCGCAACCCCGCGCGCCATGGAAGCATAGAAACGTTCACAGGCAGCCGTCATCACTTCGAGAGGTTTTGCCAACACAGAAGGAGTGTATCCGATGTCCGAACATCACCAACATCCTCACGATATGAAACGCGTTCACGTCCGCGATCTGTACGTGCGCGGCGATATTCTGAAGAAAGCGCAGGAGCTGGCCGATGTGATCGCCGCTTCGGAAGAGGTGGCAATCTATCGCCAGGCGGAAAAGCGCATTAAAGAGCACGAGCGCGTTCAATCGCTGATCAAGTTGATCAAGAAGAAACAGAAGGAACTGGTCGCTTTTCAGACGACGTTCAAAAATGAGCAAATGGTGCAGAAGATCGAGAAAGAGATCGAGGAACTGCAGGACGAACTGGACAGCATTCCGATCGTCGGCCAGTTCAAACAGACGCAATCCGACATCAACTATTTGCTTCAGATGGTCGTCTCGGTCATTCGCGATTCCGTGGCGGAGAAAATCAATGTCGAAACAGGGGACATCCCGGCTCCGACATCTTGCGACTGAATTCTTTCAGGAAACTCTTCCATTTATACACAAAGTGCTATACAATTCTTTTTAAGGGTTGGAAGAATTGTATAGCACTTTTTTATTTTTCTATTCATTGAGGCGGGTTCCAAACGTTCAAAAGTTTCTCATGAAAGCGGGGTGGTTGTCATGATCGTGATGAAACATGTCGTCAAATCTTACCGGAACACCCCTGTGCTGAACGATGTGAATCTGTCGGTCGAACAGGGGGAATTCATTTTTCTTAAAGGAGGGTCGGGATCGGGAAAAAGCACCTTGCTGAAAATTTTGTATCGGGATATTGAGGATTACGGCGGAGAAGTATGGTTGGACGGCAGATTGCTCAGGTCGATTCCGCGGCATGAATCCCGCAGAATGACCGGCACGATCTTTCAATCATTCGAATTGCTTGACCGAAAGACGGTTTATGAAAATGTGGCGCTTGCCGGCGAGGTGATCGGCCGAAGCGAGCGCGAGATCAGAAAAGAGACGATGAATCTGCTGGAGAAAGTCGGTCTGGCTCATATGGCCGATCGGTATCCCCATGAATGTTCGGGCGGAGAACAGCAGCGCGTCGCGATCGCACGCGCGCTGCTTAACAAACCGAAAGTGTTGCTGGCGGACGAGCCCACCGGCAATCTCGATCCCGACAACGCGCTCCTGATCATGGATTTGCTGAAACAGCTGAACGAAACGGAGGAAATCACGATGTTCATCGTGACGCATGCGGAGGAGTTGTCCCGCCGGTTCGAAGCCCGCACGCTGTATATACGGGAGGGAAGAGTAGTCGAATGAAGATTGAGAGATTGCCATCCGCTTCCGGCAAAACGCGCCTCATCACACCGCGCCCCGCGACCGCGACGGCGGAACCGCCTTCCGTCGGCATTCATCTGCTTCGGTATTATCTTCGGGATGTCCAGGACGGCATTCGAAGAAACCTTGGAGCCGTGGCCGCTACAGTCCTGCTGATTTTCATCTCGCTGACCTTCACGGGCGTGATGGTGCTGCTGAAGTCGGGAGTGGACGATGTTATCGGTTACCTGAATGATCAGGTAAAGATCAAACTGTTCGTCGATCCCGGAATAGACTCGTCGGCGGTCGCGGACATTTTGCGGGACAAGCCGTTCATCACCAGCGTGGAGATCGAGACGAGGGAAGATTCGCTTAACAAACTTGAAAAGTTTTTCCGCGACATGCCGCACCTGTTCGATTCGTTTCGCGACAGCAAGCTGCCCGACGCGATCCTGATCGAAGTGCGGGACAAATCGGAAGTGCATCTCATCGCTTCGGAACTGGCGAAGACGTCGGGCATCACGGACGTCATCTACGCGCAGGAATTCGCCGAGCAAGTCGTCGCCTGGTCTCGGGCCGTGAACACGTACGGGGTGTTCGTTCTGCTCATCTTCTTCATCGCATCGGTGTTGACGGTCAGCCTGGCCATGAACTTGTCTTTGCACCGGCGTCAAAAGGACATTCGGGTGAAATTGCTCGTCGGAGCGAAGGAATCGCATGTGCGCGGGCAGTTTTTGCTGGAAGGCGTCATCATCGGCTTTATCGGCAGTCTGCTGGCGGCGTTCGCGGTCTATCTGATCGATTATTACGCTCTGTATGAGCTTCAGCGGCGCTTTTCCGCGGTGTTCGATTACAGCAATGCGACGCTGAATCTGACACTGCTCGGGCTGATCGCGTTCGGGATGCTGATCGGGTTGATCGGCACGCATGTATCGACGAGGAAGATGATGAAACATGCGTAGAATATTCGTGTTTATCGTCGTCTGTGCGCTCATGATTCCGACGGTTGCCTATGCGCATGTGACGGGCGCGTTCAAAGATTTTCTGGTCGATATGAAAGATGAAAGCGCGACGGAACGGCTTGTGGAAGAGTTGGAACAGACGCGCGTGCAGATCGAACATCTGACTCCGCATGTCGACCGATTGAACGCGGCTTTTACCGTCAAACAGGATGAGCAAATTCCGATGCTTCAATTTTACCGGTCAGTCGGTTTCGATGTGCTGATGAACTTCATCCTCGACGCGGAGACGATCGTGGATGTGCTGGCCAATCTGCGGCTGGTCGAACGGAAGCTGGATGAAGACCTGCAACAGCTCAACCGTTTGTATCGGGAATATATGACCGTCAAAACGGCCAGAGACGCGCTCTCCAACTATGAGAAACTGCTGACGATGATCGAATCAAATCTGCAGGCAAGGCGTCAATTTCTCGATGAATACGGCCATCTGCCCGATGAGGAACTGGTCAAAGCCGCGGAATCGCTGTGGAAAGACGAGGCCGCCGTGCTGGACGAAATTTTGCTCGAAGACAGAAAAATCATCGACAGGCGCATCCGGCAGATGACGGTCCGCGATTCGTCACGGTCGCCGCTGCGCGTGGAAGAATCGTTGGTGAACCGGTACACGAAACTTGATTATTACTTTCAGTCCGACCATGTCTATGTGCATTACGCCGAATCCGACGTCGATATCATCCTGATCGGCATCGTGTCAAAGGACGATCCCCGCACCTCGAACCTGAAGTTCGAAGCCGGTTTTATGAACGGCATTCGCATCGCGGATATGTATATGGATCAGATGGCCGGGTTCGTGTTGGACTACGGCAGGCTGATGCCCGAATCGGAAGGTCACTCAGTCGAACAGACGAACGGCGCGATCGTGCTCATGCCGATCGAGTACATGGGCGAATAAAAAGGGAAGAGCAAGCCGGTTACTGCTCGTAAGATATATTTATCACCGATCGGGGGAGTGGAACGAATTTATTGATCGAATGCATGCCTTAAACACCGACATTGAGGAAGCATAGGAGGGAAATGATGTGAGAAGGAACCGGAAAAAAAGAATGAGGAAATGGACGAAAATCGCGTTATGGTTATGTATCGCGGGATGGTTGGGCTTTTCGCTTCCCGTCTACGCGCATGTGCAAAATGAAAAGAGCCTGTACAGCGACATCGAATTTTCGGAAGCGAAGGAACAGATCGTTCTGCTGTACGGGATCGGCGCCATCTCTCGCGACGGCGGTGCCAATCTGTACAAGCCTTTGGAGTTGTTGTCCCGCTCGGATCTGGCGTTGTGGGCGGGCAGGTTCAAAGGACTCCAGGGAACCGCCGAGCAGATTCGGCAGGCCGCGATCGACGAAGGACTGGTCGGTTCATTGGAAGAATACGCCACTTACGGCGATGTCAATCAGGCATATTTTGCAGGACGGGCGCCGGTTCACGATGCCGGGGCGACCCTGACGCGCGAAGCGTTCGCGCTGTATATGGGCACATTTTTCACGGAACGGGTTGACGGCAAAACGTTGTTCGACATGGCGGGATACGAGCCGGGGCCTTCTGGCGTTGTCCAAGAGGTGGAGAAATCGACGGTTACGGAGGGCAATCGTACGTACGACGTTTTCCGAATCAAGATCGGGGACAGATGGTACCAGGTGAGCCATCATCCGAAAATTATGAACGGTCCGGTGGATCTGACCGAATGGGTGGATAAAGCGGTTGAGGCAAGCTGGTACGCTCCAGGCGCTGAGGAGAACAAAGAACTCGACATCCTCAAGCTGGGAGAAGCGCAGTTCACGCCGGAAGAAATCGCCGCGATCGATGAAGCGGGTTCGCATGGTGATTCACATGCGCACCACGACGACGAAGCGATCGGAGAGAATGCGGAGAACAAGGCAAACACGGGGGCAGCCGTCAACGTCGGCCGTCAGGATCATCAGCATGTGCATGTGCATGCGCATGCGGACGAGACGGAGACTGAGCCGCAGGAGTCGGGCCGGGGAGCGCCGGTCACGCTGATGGCAGGCGGAGCCGTGCTCGTCGCCATCGTCTTATGGCTGTTCATGCGCCGCTAACAGACGAAGCCGGTAGGAGTTGCAGGCGGTCTCGCCGAGCTGATCCAGCAAGTTGTAATTAGCGTAGGCGCCGACCGCCGCTCCGATGCCCGGAAGAAGCTGCAGCATCTTGACGAAGTCGATATGGTCGCGATATTCCTGCTGCATGACGCGCCAGTCGATATCGTCAATGGCGGCGCGCTTCTCGTTCCAATGTTCGATGATGTCCATCATGCGTCTGCGGTGTTGCCCGCTGGAAAACGCCAGTTGGAACACGTGCAGAATGAACAACCGTTCTTCTTTCTGATGAACGTCAAAGCCGTAGATCGACGCTGCCGTAAACAGGAACTTCATCTTGATCGTGATCAGGAGGGGAATATCCGCCAGCCCCAGCAGGATCCCGCCCGCGCCAGTGCCGGCTCCTTCGGCGACGGCGATTTTTTTGTATCGATTGAGCGCTTCCTGCGCCTTGCGGTCCCGTTCTTCCAACGGGAGATGCAGGAAACGATCATCTCCGGCCGTCGTAAACTCCGATCCGGCCAGCGCGGCCTGCACAACCTTCCTGATCATCTCGGTGATCGCCTTGTGGGCCGGTTCAGGAATGGCGCCATTGATTTTCGTCTGGGCTTTTTTCGCCAAACGATTCCATAGGCCGGATTGGTTCAGCATCTTCTTTTTCCATAAGGCCAATTCTTTACGCACGCGCAGTTCATAAGCGTCCATGGTTGACCTCCAGTTCGCCGATCCCGCTCGGATTGATTCAAACCATCATCCATACAGGGAAAAACCGCGATACCATGTTGTTTTGCCATGTTATTATCATGTTGTTACCACGCGGTTACCATATTGTATCTAAGCTCACATGTTGTTTCTATGCTGTTACGGGAGAGTTATGCATCATACAGGTCTTGAAGCATGTGCTCCGGCAGGATGACGGGCCGGTTCGGCACCCGTTTGATGTCAAAATGTGCAAGCAGTTCATCCGGGGAAAGCTGTTCGGGCTTCTCGATTTGACCGTATAAGAACGCGAGCCAGCCGGTCAATTTTTCGCGTCTTACCCCGGCGCGCCGCATATGAACGATAGAGGTGGCTCCTTCCTGATGCCGCTTCGACATCTTCTCATGCTGATTCATATGCAGAAGCGGGATATGGGTGAACGTCGGAACCGTCAGACCAAGCGCTTCATACAGAACGATCTGTCTCGGGGTTGAATCCAGGAGATCGGCGCCTCGCAGCACATCCGTAATGCCCATCGCGGCATCGTCCACGACGACCGCCAGCTGGTACGCGTGAATATGATCCGCGCGTTTCACGATGAAGTCGCCGCCGTACGCGGGAGCGAATCTCTGTTCGCCATAGACGCCGTCCTCAAACACGATCGGTTTGTCGGGCATTCGGAAACGGTAAGAGGGGGTTTTCAGCTTCGCGCGCACGGCAATTTCTTCGCTCGTCAACGCACGGCAGGTGCCCGGATATACCGGACCTTCGGAAGATATTCCATGCGGCGCCGACGCAATTTCAATCAGTTTGGCGCGGCTGCAGAAGCAGGGGTAGAGATGGCCCGCGGCCAGCAATTTGTTCATCGCTTCTTCATAGGTGTGCAAACGCTCGCTTTGCACATACGGGGCGTGCGTACCTCCAACATCCGGGCCTTCGTCCCAGTCAATGCCGATCCACCGCAAGTCTTCGATGATGGTTTCGGCGTATTCGCGTCTGCAGCGCGGACGGTCGATATCTTCAAGACGCAGCACGAAGATTCCACCCGCGCTCCGAACAGCCAGCCAGGCGAGCAGCGCGGTTCCCATGTTGCCGATATGCAGATTGCCGGACGGGGTGGGGGCGAATCTTCCTTTCCGCATCAGCTTCACCTCACAAAACGGATGTGCGGATCAAGCGACGTTCTTCAATCAAACGCGGCCGGAGCAAACGGAGTAAATCGTCAGCATTGATCAAGAAAGCGCGGGCATCGTATAAAGAACAGGATGGATTCCGATCAGAAATCGATCATGATAGACAAATAAAGCAGAGATATATGATCTCTGCTTGGCGTCGATATATAAATGGCGGAGCTGACGGGATTCGAACCCGCGATCTCCTGCGTGACAGGCAGGCATGTTAGGCCTCTACACCACAGCTCCATGAAGTACGTCCTTGTCCGGACACAATAGACATCTTAACATATCTCTTTCCGCACTTCAAGAAGAAATTTGGAACCTTTTCTACACCTCTGGGCTTCGCGCTGCATACATTGCCTAAGAATCTCGATTATGCGCGGAGTAAGGAGGAGGCATATGCAAATTCATGTCGTGCAGCCCGGACAGTCGCTCTACGGCATCTCACAAGCGTACGGCGTTTCCGCGGACGCGATCGCAGAAGCCAATGAGATCGACCCGTCGCTGACCCTTGTCGTCGGGCAGGCGCTGGTCATTCCGATAACGGGCAGATATTACTGGGTGCGGCCCGGCGACAGTCTCTATACGATCGCACGCAGGTATGGCCTTGATGCAAACACCTTGGCAAGCGTGAACGCGCTCAATCCGAATCAACCGTTACCGGTCGGATTGAGGCTATACATTCCGCCGCGGCCGAAAGGACGAATCGAATCCAACGCTTACGTCGAGCCGAGGGAGCAGGTGTCGGAAGCGCTGCGGTCGGATGTGAGGCGCGCTGCTCCGCTGCTCACGTATCTCGCTCCGTTCAGTTTCCAGATTCAGCGTGACGGCACGTTGCGGAGACCGAATCTGGACGAGTTTCCGGACATCGCTTCACAACATAATGTCACCTTGATGATGGTGGTCACCAATCTGGAGAACGAGCAGTTCAGCGCGGAATTGGCCGGTCTCATCCTGAATGATCAGCAGTTGCAAGACACGCTGTTGGATCAGATCATCTCGACGGCTCAAGAGCTTGGATTCCGCGACATTCACTTCGATATGGAATTTATCCGACCGGATGATCGCGAGGCGTACAACCGTTTCCTGAGACGCGCGGCCGAGCGGATTCATCAGCAGGGGTACCTGATGTCCACGGCGCTCGCTCCGAAGGTGAGCGCGACGCAGACGGGGGAATGGTATACGGCGCATGACTATCGCACGCACGGAGAAGTGGCGGATTTCGTGGTGATCATGACGTACGAATGGGGATACAGCGGCGGCCCGCCGATGCCCGTCTCGCCGATCAACTCCGTCAGACGAGTGCTAGAATACGCGGTGACCGAAATCCCAGCCAATAAAATCATGATGGGACAAAATCTTTACGGCTACGATTGGACGTTGCCGTATGTGCCGGGCGGCCCATACGCACGCGCGCTCAGTCCGCAGGCGGCGATCGCCCTGGCGAGGGAACAGCGGGCGGAGATCCGCTACGACTATACCGCTCAGGCGCCGCACTTCGACTATATCGACGACGAGGGACGGGCGCATAAAGTCTGGTTCGAAGACGCGCGGTCGATTCAGGCCAAATTCGATCTGATCAAAGAACTGGGCCTTCGGGGAATCAGCTATTGGAAGCTGGGTTTGCCGTTCCCGCAGAACTGGCTGCTGCTGGAGGACAATTTCCAGATTGTGAAACGATAAACGCCGCAACATGATCCAAGAAGAGATCGAAGGAATCACGACCAAACGCTTACCAAGTCGGAAATGATACGGCATACGGAATGGCACCGGAGAAATTGGGTTTGCAGGATGAATGAAATCCAACCAGCCCGACAATCCAAACCGGACATCGCAAGCGGTATATGAAGCGTGAAAGCGTACCTGAAACGGAAAGGGGATCGAAGGACGTTTATGTCCTCGATCCCCATGCATATTTCGGCTATTCTTGTTCGAAAATGTACCGAATCTCATCGCCATCGACCGTCACGGTCATCCTGTAATCGTCAAGAAACCAACGGTCGCTTTCCGTGAAGAAAAAAGTAATGCCCTTAACCTCCGTACGAATGGTGACATCGGAATCCGGCTTATCGCGCATGATACCGATCGAATAGTTGTGATGTTTCGTGCCGGAAGACCCGTACAACTGGATGCAGAACCGGATCGCATCGCCGTTCTTTAACCCCATCTCGTCGATAAACCATTCGGCGGCTTGCGGAGTCACTTGCAGCTTCAAGAGGTTCACCTCCAACATGATCTTATCAGTTATGGTTCCCGCCACACTCTTCATCCGCGCGTATTGGACGGACCGGAATGCGAAGCGACGGCCGTTCAGCCGATTCGATCGCAGAATACACGATATCGTCCGGCGTACTAAGATCGAATCGGCAGATTTCCGATGCGCGCTCCCATTCCGGCAAAGGGCATGGCCGCGGTCTGATTCGGAACAGGTTTACCATAGGCTAAGATATGACAATTTCATCAAATATATAAGTGACAACATGCGCATCACAGGGCGTACAAGCACATATCGTGACGAAAACGTGGCAAAAGCGAATTTCTGCGGCCAACGGCGCAACCTAGCGTCAGCCATCGGACACCTTAAAGATGCTGAGCGGCCGCTGTGCAGAATTGTTCGAGCGCCTGCTCAAGAATCGCTCTCGGGCACGCGAGATTAATCCTCAGGAAGCCCGCGCCTTCGGAACCGAACGTCGATCCTTCGTTAAACGCCACTTTGGCTTCTTTGTACATCAAGGTTTTCAACTCATCGACGGACAGTCCGAGTTCGCGGCAATCGATCCAGAGCAGATACGTTCCTTCCGGACGCATCGGGCGAACTTGGGGCAGATGTTCCTGGAAATACCGGATCGCATAATCCGCATTTTGCTGAACATATGCCAACAGTTCGTCCAGCCACTGTTCGCCCTCATCGTATGCGGCGCATACAGCCGCCTGCGCAAAGTAACCGGTCATATGCAGGCTCAGCGTTTTGATCCGGTTTTCGAACAGTTGCTTCATGCGCCGATTGGATGAAACGATGAAAGAGATTTGCAGGCCGGGCAGATTGAACGTCTTGGTCGGCGCAAGACATGTGAACGTGATGTCCGCCAATTCCGGCGACAGAGAGGCGAACGGCGTGTACCGATGACCAGGCATCACGAGATCGCAATGGATTTCATCCGATACGACGGTCACGCCGTATTGCAGGCACAATTGTCCGAGTTTCAGCAACTCTTCGCGTTCCCATACGCGTCCCCCGGGATTGTGCGGGTTGCACAGCAGCAGCAAGCGGGCTCCGTTTTTCATCAGCGATTCCAGGTGATCGTAATCCATCTCATAACGGCCGTTGCGGATGATGAGCGGATTTTTGGCGATGACGCGGCCGTTGTTCCGAATGACATCGTAAAAAGGATAATAGACCGGGGATTGGAGGATGACCTGATCTCCGGGTTCGCTGAACAAGTCCACCGCCAGGCTTAAGGAGGTGACGACGCTCGGCGCGTCGGCCAGCCATTCCTCACGCATTTCCCATTGATGGCGGCGGCGGTACCAGTTGATGATGGATTGCGCATACGATTCCGTCTTGAAAGTGTAACCGTAGATGCCCAGTTCCGCTCTGCGCATGACCGCCTGTTTTACGGCGGGCGGGCATTCAAAATCCATGTCGGCCACCCAGAGCGGCAGAATGTCATCCGAACCGAACAGTTTCACGCATTGGTCCCATTTGTACGATTGAGTATGCTTGCGATTGCGTACGCGGTCGAAGTCAAAGTTCATGTTGGCGAGTCTCCCCATTTCCATCGTATCTTTTTTAGTCCATTATACAGAATCTTGTCCGTTGAAACCAATCGGGCGTCACAGCGGGTGTGACAAATATTGCAATGCCGCATGACGCGGAAACATGCGATGAGCACAGGCGTTAACGCGCATACTGAAAATATACGGTTCGGAAGATACCAGAACAACGCTCATGAACGAACATTATTCCGGCGCTGATCTGATGCGACAGGCAATCCGAGACGGTCTCATTGGACATTTTCATCGAAAAAGGACGAGTACGATGGCGAAGAGATGGCAGTTCTTGGCACTCGTATGGTTTATGTTCGTGTTCAACGCATACACGGGCGGGTTTATGACGCACGCGTTCGTTCCGCAAAGACCGCAACCTGCTGCGGAAGAACCCACCCGTCAGGTAAAGATTGTCGTCGATCCGATCCGCAATGTGCTTATGGTGTATGCGGACGGAGAACTGATCAAGAAATACCCGATCGCATTGGGGAAGGAAGAGACACCGACACCTGTCGGAGATTTTTATGTTATCAATAAATACAGGAACTGGGGAAAATGGTTCGGCACCCGGTGGATCGGACTGAATGTGGAGTGGGGGACGTACGGCATTCACGGAACGAATCGGCCGGAAAGCATCGGACGAGACGCCAGCCACGGCTGCATTCGCATGCTGAACCGGCATATAGAGGAGTTATACGAAATGGTGACCATCGGCACAAAGGTGACGATTCTCGGACATGTGCTCGGTGAACCGGACCAGATGCCGCGCCGGCTCGCAAAAGGGCATGTGGGCGGGGATGTCATGCTCGTCCAGAACAGGCTGAGAGCTGCGGGGTACTATCACGGCAAGGTGAACGGCAAGTTTGATGATCTGACCGACGCCGCCATGCGGCGATTCGAACGTGATGCGGGTCTGCAGGTCGACGGAGTGGTCGGCTGGCTGGATTATATCGAATTGGGATTGCTGGAGTGAGGCGTGCCGTTTCGACGCTTGGCGAGACCGCCTGCAACGCCTGCCGGCTAATCTGCCGATTCGATCTTGGCATCCCGGGCGGAAAAAAGGTATGATGATAGAGGGCTATTGGTTTACACGGCGACGTGGATGCAAAAGATCGGCGGTGTTTCCCATGCAATGGATCGCGATGCTGACGATGCTGATCGATCATATCGGGGCTACCTGGTTCGAGGATCACCTTATTTTTCGCGTCATCGGCCGCATGGCTTTTCCTATTTACGCCTATTATGTCGTGCAGGGAATGCATTTTACGAGCGACCGGAGGCGTTACGTGATTCGTCTCGGTTTGTTGGCGCTGCTGTCACAGGCGCCGTTTTCATGGCTGTTTCATACATGGGCGCTGAATGTCATCGCCACTTTCTTCATCTGTGTCCTCAGCATGTACGGCTTCGAGGACAAGCGTCTTTCACGCCGGGCGCGCTGGATGTGTTTGATCGCCGGCGCCGTTCTGCTGTTGATCATTCCTTGCGATTACGGCATTTACGCACTGATTCTGATGCTGTTGTATCGCTACGGCAAAGGATTAACGGTGCTGCTGGGTCATCTCGGGTTGAATATTCTGTTCGTTGCCGCCAGGTTGACCTCGGCCATTCAATATTGGAGCATATTTCCCAGCGTCGTGTTTTCCGTTGCGAGAGAAGATACGGCCGGCATGATCGGCAGAAGAAGTGTGCCGAAGATCATCTGGAGGGCATTCTATCCCGGACACCTTCTGATCCTCGCATGCATCAACGAGGTTGCCGCCTTTTAACGATGCAGCGGGCGACAGGATCGAGTACGAGATCGGACGAAGAAGCAAGAGCGGGCTGACCCATATGTACAGGTGATAAGCAGGGAATCAGGATGAGAGCAGATGTTCTTTTTCAAGATGACGCAATTTGACCGACAGGAGGTTATCAAACGTGAAGCCAATTGACAAAAGCGAAGTTCAGCGGCTGCTGGACACGTTTCTGAACGAAGACGTTTATATTCACCTGGAGATGACTTTGGGAGCTTATTCCGCGCATCACGGCCAGACGAAAATGACGGCCTCCACGTTTATCCGAAACGCCCGCGTCCGCTTCGGACTGGCGCGCATTGAAGGCAGCGGCCCGTACCGCGTCGGCCTGAAGATGAACGACGGATGGATCTATTCGGAAGGACTCACGCACTATGAAGAAACGGAGAAAGAACGATTGATTATGGCGGGGTTGAACGAGGACGGAAAACTGCTCGTCGCGCTTCAGCTGAGTCATCGTCCGTTCTGAATGCGGATAGAAAAACGTTCGGATTTCATCATAAGGAAGGGGAAGGAACAGCATGGAACGACATATCTTGGTTGTGCTGCCGCATCCGGATGACGAAGCATTCGGGTTATCCGGCACGCTTGCGAAGCATATCGATCAGGGAGAACCGGTTACATATATTTGCCTGACCCTTGGCGAGATGGGGAGAAATCTCGGCAATCCGCCGTTTGCGAACCGTGAGACGCTGCCCGCGGTACGCAAACTTGAGCTGGAAGAGTCGTGCCGCATTATCGGCATCAAGGATGTGAGGCTGTTCGGACTGCATGACAAAACGATCGAGTTCGAGGATCACGATGAATTGGTGCGGCGGATTCGCGCCGTCATCGACGAGGTGAAGCCTTCGCTCATTTATACGTTTTATCCCGGATTCAGCGTGCATCCGGATCACGACGCGACGGGAGCCGTCGTCATTCGCACCGTGCAGGAGATGCCGCCGGAAGAACGTCCGAAGGTGTATTGCCTCGCCTTTTCGCGCGGTTGCGAAGAAGTGCTGGGCAAACCGCATATCGTCAACGATGTCGGAAAATATATGCGGCAGAAAGTAGGATCGATTCGCGCCCACCGCTCTCAGTTCCTGTTCAACATGGACAATATGGAAGAAGTGAAGCGAGTATTCGGGAAAGAAAGATTTTGGATTTATAAGTTCGTATAATATCTTTTTCCAATATCACCAGAATTATGACAGAAAAGATAGTCCGATAGTCTCACAACCTTTGCACGTATGTTCGGTACGTAAAAATGGGAATTGCGAAACTCATATGAAGCCGGCCTGATTCATATGGTTTCAGCGAACAGGTGTGTTCGCGAAGATGCTCATTGTAGAGGTGATGAGAGATTCGCAAGCGTATTGTCTTCATGTTGGGGATTGCCTTTATCCTTCTGATGCCATGGAAAGTTTGGGCGCAGGCGGGAGGAGAGCCAGGCGGCGGAACGGCGGCCGAACCTGCCGTTTATGTGAACGGCCGTTTGCTGGAATTGGACAGTCCGCCAATCGTGCATCAGGGCAGAATTCTCGTGCCGATTCGCCATCTGAGCGAAGCGCTGAACGCTTCGGTGGAATGGATCGGCGAAAGCAAGGAAGCGATTATTACGACCGTCCATGGCGACGTCATGGTCTTCCAACCCAATAACCCGGTCATGCGATACAATGATGTGGAATATCGGATGGATGTCGCGCCCATGACGGTCAATCAACGGATTTATATTCCGCTCCGCCACGCCGCGCAATTTTTGCATGCGGAAGTGGAATGGGACTCGCAAACGCAAACCGCGATCGTGACGTTGAAAGATCCTTATCTCATGCTGCCGGGAGAAACGATCAGAGCGGTCAGCGAGCGTTTCGGCGTAGACGTCGCCTTGCTCGTGGAACGCAACCAGTTGGAAAACAAGGAAGCGATGGCCGGGTATCCGATCAAGTACATTATTCCGGACATCATGGCCAACAAGATCGAAGAACCCGTGCAGATGATGACGGAGGAAGAAGAAGCATCCGAGGCGGCGGAATCTCCGTTCACGGAGGAAGAACTGCTGCTGCTGGCGAAGATCACGATGGTTGAAGCGGGATATGAACCGTACGAAGGACAGCTGGCCGTTGTGAACGTCATTTTGAACCGCCTGAAAGACCCGCGTTTCCCCGACACGATCCACGATGTGATCTATGCGCCGAATCAATTCCCTCCGGCGCACAACGGTCTGTTGGACAAAGCGGAACCGAGCGAGAGCGTATGGCGGGCGGTTAGAGAAGCGGTGGCGGGGAATAATAATGTGGAGAATGCCGTTTACTTTTATAATCCGAAAGTGCCTTCGGGAAAATTTTGGAAAAGTTTGACGGTTATCAAAGATATCGGCAGCCATCGTTTTCTGAAGTAAAGCGCGGCAATCATGCATCAACGGGCAAACAGACCAAAACGGCTGCCTCAAAGGGGGCAGTCTTTTGGTGCGCTTGTGATCGGACAATGGATCGAATAGAAAAAACTACCCCATGATGAGGGTAGTTTTTTAGTCGTAAAGCTGTATAGAAAATACAAACATGATGTGGTCCGGGTGACGAGACGCCGAAGCTCACATTAGTTCTTTCTGAAGAATGCAGCGTTCTTCTCGATGAAGCTTCTTTCTTCTTCAGGAACGTCGTCTTCTTCATAAATGGCCGATACCGGGCAGGCAAGCTCGCAAGCGCCGCAAGAAATGCAAGTGTCCGGATCGATGAAGTATTGATCTTCGCCCTCTTTGATGCAGTCTACGGGACATACTTCCACACAATCTGCCGCTTTCTCGCCAATACATGCGGATGTGATGACAAATGCCATTTCCATTCCCTCCTAGAATAAGTTCGATCACTTCGTACTTTGCACCATCACAAATTCCCAACCGACGGTCAGAGTATTTCTCCACTCGTTAGTTCAAATATAATCTTTCTTTAAACTTATTCTATTTTAGATCATATGCTTGTATTTTTCAATATATTATCATCATTTTGTCCGCACAGATAACTGGAATCACAGACTTATTACGGCGATGCTCGAAACCTCTGGGTTTGGCGTGGACGCCTCCGGCACCGCAACGAACCGGATCAGCCGTCCGGCTCGTTCGGGCGCGGCTTTATTCTTCTTTCTTGGCCCGCGGTGCGCTGACAAAACCGATCGTTTTATGTGTCCCGTCACAGAAAGGCTTGTTCGCGGAATGACCGCAGCGGCATAAAGAGAAGGACGGTTTGGTTTCGAAACGGTTGCCTTCCGCGTCGATGAGCTCCACATCGCCGGTGACGCGAATCGACCCGTTGTCGTTAATCTTGATGATGACTTTTTGTTGTTCCATCGATATCCACCTTTCCACGTTTCTTTCAATTTCCCATTATAGAAGATGTGACATTTGACACACAAGAGATGGATCACCATAATAAATATACATATATTTATACTAAGTATAAGATGGCATTGGAGAGATGAAATTTGAAACTGTTGGGCATTTCCGGCACGATCGTCGGATCGAAAACGGCGATCGCGGTGAAAGCGGTATTGGATGTTGTGCGGCGGGAATTTCCGGATGTGGATGTCGAATGGCTGGACATGCGGGATTACAACGTTCAGTTTTGCGACGGACGCGATCCGATGACTTACACGGGAGATACGAAAAAGGTGATCGATCTCGTCATGGAAGCGGATTTTTATGTGATCGGAACTCCTGTTTTTCAGGCTTCCATCACCGGCGTGCTGAAAAATCTGTTCGATCTCGTTCCGGTATCAGGCTGGTATCAAAAGGTGATGGGCTTCGTGGCGACGGGCGGAACGTATCAGCACTATCTTATGGTGGAAAATCAATTGAAGCCGATTGCGGGCTTTTTCCGCGCGTATGTGGCGCCGAGTTATGTGTACCTTCATGATGATCATTTCAATGACAAGAAAGAGATCGCCGACCCCGATGTGCTGCAGCGCATTGAGCGCCTGGCGCGGGAGATCGTCCATATGCAGCGGAGTCTGAAGCAGAACGGTTGACGGCAACGGTCATCGACCGAAGCAATTTTGAAACCCCGTTGTGCCATTCATAAAAACGGATGACACGGCTGAAAAGATCGGTTATCGTGTAGATAGACGAAGATAAGGACATGATGAAAAGACAGATTGTGCGGAGATGCATCATGCGGATCGGATGAGGAGAAGAAACGGAGAAAGAAGATGAAGAGAAAGGTGGTCGGACACTCGGATGAATGGCCGCTCACGACAACAGCAGGCGGACAACCTTTCACGGATGATGGGGAGTGACGCACTCAGCAATATGGAGGAGCGCGGGGCAAAGACCGTTCGCTCCGGCCGTGTGGAACGATGGGGGCTGTTTGAACTCGAACTATGCGGCCCGGATGAAGGCAATCCGTTTGTGGAAACGGAACTCGGCGCCGTCTTTGAATCGTCGGGCTTGGCGGTGCGCGTGCCTGGATTTTATGACGGCGAAGGCGTATACAGGATTCGGTTTATGCCGAATGCGACGGGAGAGTGGCGGTACAGAACGTTCAGCAACATTCAATCGTTGGACGGCGTTCAGGGACGTTTTATATGCGTCCCGCCGTCGGAGGGCAACCACGGACCGGTTCGTGTGAGGGACACCTATCACTTCGCCTATGAGGACGGAACGCCGTACCTTCCGATCGGCACCACATGCTATGCCTGGACTCACCAGGGTACGGAGCTGGAAGAGGAGACGCTGGAGACGCTGAAAGCGTCGCCCTTCAACAAGCTCAGAATGTGCGTGTTCCCGAAACATTACGCATACAACCACAATGAACCGGAATTGTATCCTTATGAAATATCCGCAAGCGGAGGATGGGATTACACCCGGTTCAACCCCGCATTTTTCCGGCATTTGGAGCGGCGCATCGCGGATCTTGGCAAGCTCGGGATCGAAGCGGATCTGATTCTTTTCCATCCGTACGATCGCTGGGGCTTTTCGGACATGCCCGCGCATGCGGATGACCTTTATTTGCAGTACATAACCGCCAGATTGGCGGCTTACCGCAATGTATGGTGGTCGCTGGCGAATGAATACGATCTTATGCGGAACAAGAAGCCGGAAGATTGGGAGCGGTTCGCCGGAATCATAACCGAAAACGATCCTTACTGCCATCTGATATCCGCTCATAACTGCTTTCAGTTTTTTGATTTCAGCAGGCCGTGGGTCACCCATTGCAGCATTCAGCGGATCGACGTTTATAAGACCGTGGAATCGGCCGTGGAATGGCGCGAGAGATGGAAGAAGCCGGTCGTGATCGACGAATGCGGTTATGAAGGAGATATCGAGCACGGTTGGGGCAACATCACGGGCGAAGAATTGGTTCGAAGATTTTGGGAGAGCGCCGTGCGCGGCAGTTATCTCGGACACGGCGAGACGTATCTGAATCCGCAGGAAGTGCTGTGGTGGTCGAAGGGCGGCAAATTGACCGGCAGCAGTCCGGCCCGCATCGCGTTTGCCAGAGCGATCATCGAAGAGTCTCCCGGCCGCAAGCTCGATCCGCTTCCGTCGGATTGGGATTTGCCGTGCGCCGGCGTGCAGGACGAGTATATGCTGTTTTATTTCGGGTTTCACCGCCCGTCGTTCCGTGAATTCCGCATGAAGCCCGGCATCACATACCGGGTGGAGGTCATCGATACCTGGAATATGACGATCGAACGGCTGCCCGGTCTGTACGAAGGCACGTTCCGCGTAAATCTTCCGCGCAGGCAGTACATGGCTGTCCGGATGATCCGGTGCGACCATTGATCCTTTTGTTGTTTAATGAAAACCGTTTCGAGGCCGTTGGTTCATGAAAAACTAGCATGCAGGCACCCGATTACGAGACTGAGATGGTGATCATGGAATGGTGAATATCCGAGAATGTACGGAAGCCGACTTGCGGCAGGTCGTCCGTTTGTCCGATCAATGGGCTCGTGAGAACATTACCGTCGGCTACGAACATGTAAACTGGAATGTCGATAAACTGAAGAAACGGTTAAACGGATATTTTTACGTTGCCGAAAGCGACCGGGCCGTCATCGGTTACAGCTTCGGCGAAATCAGGGAAGGAACCGTCCCTCCGGTGTCCGATCAGCCCGTCAAGTATCTAGAAATTTTCGAAGTGTACGTGGAGCCTGCATATCGTGATCGGGAAGTCGGCGGACAGCTTATCGAAACGTTGATGGCCAGAGCGCATGAACAAGGCATCGAACGGATATTGGTCGGATCATCGAACAAAAGATGGGAAGACACTGTGAAATTTTATTGCAAGCACGGATTTCGCGTTTGGTACGTTCAGATGTATAAATGATAAAATCGCAATCGCAAAAATGAATCATGAATCCAGGAGTGATCATCATGGAGTTTATTCTCGTGCAGTCTTTGGATGACGGCGTGTTATTACATACGTCGGAAGGAAAGATGCAGATCGAATTTTGCACCCCTCGCATCGTGCGAATACGGTACACGCAGGAACAGGAATTCAGCGCAAAACCGAGCCTCATGATCGTGGAGCGGCAGGAGAAGCCGAAAACGGATTGGACGATGCGGGACGAAACGGACGAAATCGTGCTGGCGACTTCCGCCGTCACAGTTCGCGTGAATAAGCGGACATGCGCGTTCAGTTATTGGGATGCGGACGGCAGACTGCTGACAAAAGAACCGGACAGAGGCGGCAAGACGCTGGAACGAATCGATGTGTACCGGACGGTCTTCGATGAAAGAGGCGGCAGTGTGGATACCGACCGCGGCGCGGACGGACTTCGCGCAAGAGCGGAAGGCGGGCATCAGGTTCTAGAAAGACAGGCTTATCATACGAAACTGGAGTTTGAGTGGCAGCCCGGCGAAGCGCTGTACGGCCTCGGTTCCCATGAAGAGGGCATGATGAATCTCCGCGGGCAGCATCAGTATTTGTATCAGCAAAATATGAAAGCGGTTGTACCGGTTTTGCTTTCGACGAGAGGATACGGCATTTTGATCGACTCCTATTCGTATATGACGTTCCGGGATGACGCGTTCGGTTCCTGCATATGGACGGATGTGGATGACGAGATGGAGTATTACTTCATCTACGGGCCGGAGTTCGATCAGATCATCGCGGGCATCCGGCACCTGACGGGAGACGCGCCGATGTTGCCGAAATGGGCTTTCGGCTACATCCAATCGAAAGAACGGTACGTATCGCAGGAAGAATTGATTCAAATCGTTTGTGAGTATCGGAAGCGAAAACTGCCGCTTGACTGCATCGTGCTGGACTGGCAATCGTGGCCGGGCGATCTGTGGGGTCAAAAAACGCTCGATCCGGAGCGGTTCCCCGATCCGGACGGCATGATGCGCACGCTGCACGACATGAATGCCAGGCTGATGGTCTCGATCTGGCCGATCATGAAGGAAGGCGGCGACAACCATCGGGAAATGCGCGAAAACGGCTGTCTGCTCGGAAACCGGGCGAATTACGACGCGTTTTCGGAGAAGGCGCGCAAATTGTACTGGAAACAGGCGAATGAAGGTTTGTTCCGCCACGGCATCGACGCCTGGTGGTGCGATTGCACGGAACCGTTCGAGGCGGACTGGAAAGGGCGGGTTAAGCCGGAACCCGAACAGCGCATGCTGATCAACACGACGGAAGCGAAAAAATATCTTGATCCGGAGTACATCAACGCCTATTCGCTGCTGCATTCCAAAGGAATCTACGAAGGACAGCGCGCCGTAACCGAAGACAAACGCGTCGTCAACTTGACGCGGTCGGCCTATGCGGGTCAGCACCGCTACGGAACGATCACATGGTCGGGCGACATATCCGCGAACTGGGAAACGCTTCGCAGGCAGATTGCGGACGGATTGAATTTCTGCATGACCGGATCGCCTTACTGGACGTTGGACATCGGCGCATTTTTCGTTAGACGGCTGAAACATCTGTGGTTCTGGAACGGAGACTTCGATGCGGGAGTGAACGATCTCGGATACCGGGAATTGTACGTGCGCTGGTTCCAGTTCGGCGCATTTCTCCCGATCTTCCGCTCCCACGGCACGGACACGCCGCGCGAAATCTGGCGTTTCGGCAATCCGGGAGAACCGTATTACGATACTTTGGTAAAATATCTGAAATTGCGCTATCGCCTGATGCCGTACATCTATTCGCTGGCCGGCGCCGTCACACACGACCGATACACGATGTTCCGGGCGCTTGCCTTCGACTATCGGGACGATGCGCGCGTGCACAACATCGGCGACCAATTCATGTTCGGTCCGGCCTTGATGGCGGCGCCGGTGACGAAGCCGATGTACCACGGCCCCAACTCGACCGTGCTGCAAGGCGTCGACAAGACGCGCACCGTCTATCTGCCGGAGGGAGAATGGTATGATTTCTGGACGGAGGAGAAAATCGGCGGCGGGCGGACAATCGAAGCGAAGGCGGACATCGAGACGATGCCGCTGTACGTTCGCGCGGGCTCCATCATCCCGTTCGGTCCCGAAGTCCAATATGCAGACGAACAGCCGGATGCCGTGATCAAGCTGAAAGTGTATCCGGGAAAAGATGCCCTGTTTACGCTGTACGAGGATGAAGGCGATTCGTACCGGTACGAACAGGGTGCTTATTCGAAGATCGCCCTCAGTTGGGATGACGCGACAGAAACGTTGACGATCGGCGAACGGATCGGCATCTTCCCGGGGATGCGGAACACCCGTCAATTCGAAGTGGAGATCGTCGGAAAGAAAGAGAAGAAGCTCGTCACGTACCATGGTGACGCCGTCGTCGTTCGGCCATAGACGGATCTGTTTTACCGGATGATGAACGAACATTGGCGGTCTTCCGTCGGCATCAGCGCGGGATGCGGATTTACGCTCAGCGTCATGGCGACGGCGGCCAACTCTTCGTAGCAATCAGGTTATGGAAATTCGTCATCTGAACGGCTACGGAATATAATAAAATTATCGATGGGGCCGTATACGGCTCCTTTTTGTTATGTCATAATGATGATGAAGATGCTTAAACTGGTGATACGATATCAACATTTTGGTAATATAAAGGCTGTAAGATTTGTGAGAAGACATTGATGGATAGCAGACAGTAGGAAGACGGAGTGGTGAGAAGGAAGATGGAGATGAGCAACCGACTCCATATGCAGGAAATGCAGGGGAAGCGCGCGCTCGTCACGGCTTCGAGCCAGGGACTCGGCAAAGCCGTCGCCGCCATGCTGGCAGCCCGAGGCGCGGAAGTGTTCATATGCAGCAGGGATGCGGATCGCATCCGATTGGCGGCGGAAGAAATCGAACGCAAGACAGGAAGAAAACCGCATCATATGGCCGCGGATGTATCCGACAAGGAGCAAATCGATCGTCTGATAGAGACAGCCGCGAGCGCGATGGGCGGAATCGACATTCTCGTCAACAATACCGGAGGACCTCCGGCAGGCCGATTCGACGATTTTTCCGATGATCAGTGGGTCGCCGCGCATGAGTCGCTTCTGCTGAGCGTCGTCCGGCTTGTCAGGTGTGTGCTGCCCTTTATGAAGGCGCAGGGAAGCGGTTCGATCGTCAATATCGTTTCCACTTCCGTCAAGCAGCCGATCTCGGGGCTGATCTTATCCAACACGTACCGTGCCGCGGTGGTCGGCCTGGCCAAGACATTGGCGGAGGAGCTCGGCCCGTACGGCATCCGGATCAACAATGTCGCACCCGGCCGCATCGATACCGACCGCATTCGTTCGTTGGATGCGGTTCAAGCGGAGAAACTGGCCGTTACGGCGGAAGATATCAGACGCCGCAATGAATCGGCCATTCCGCTGCGCCGCTACGGATCGCCGGAAGAATTTGCGCAAGCGGTCGTATTTTTGTGCTCGGACGCCGCTTCCTACTTGACCGGAGTGACGCTGCAGGCGGACGGCGGCATGGTTCGATCGCTGTTGTAGACGGGAGGAGAGAAGAGACATGAAACACATCATGATGATCTTGCTTGCGGTATCTCTCATGTGGATATCAGGATGTCGGGACGAAACGGATGCCAACAGCGGCGGAGAGGCTGCCATCACAACAGCCCATCCGGAAAATGCGGAGCCAATGAACGATTCAACGCGCAGCAACGAACCGGAACAACCCGTTCCGAGCGCGGAACTTCATTTCAAGGAAGTTCAGACGCCATCCGGCCAGATGAAGGAGTTGCTGGATGATGTGCTCAAGTATGAAGAAGGCGTCACCAGCTACCATCATGAAGATCAACAAACATACATCCTGCTGAAAGCGCCGAAGTATAATCAAAATGTCGGCGTGCAATTTAAAGGATTTGAGTTCGAAGATCATATCATTACGGTCCATTACCGTTTTACCGCCGAAGAGCCCGCCGCCGATTATTTGTTGTATGCGGTTGACGGAGTCCATAAAGTCATTTTTCAAGAAGTAGACTAGCATGACGGATTGAATCAGACATGACCGTCGATATGCATCAAGACCTAATAATAGACAGATGGCCGCGCCTCATCCATATAATGGCTGAGGCAAGCGCTGTACTACCAGATCATCCAGACCTGCGGAATTGAAAAAAGGAGTGGTAAGACCGATGAAAAGCATCAAACCGGGCCGCGGCGTGTCGGCTATGGGGCTGATCGGGAGCATTGTCGCAGCGGTGTTCGGCGTCTTTTGGATCTCTCTTGTGATCGGCATGCGGGCGCCATCTTTCTTTGTCATTTTCGGCATCCTGTTCATCGTAATCGCCGTCGCACAGGGGATATTTCATTATAAAAATGCCACGGGCCAAAACCGCATGTCGCTGTTCGACATCACGGATCAGGAACCCGATCCGCTGGAGAAATATTTCAAAGAACGAAAGGAAGACGACGCTTTCGTGATTCCGCATAGCTGCAGCGCAAGCGATTTCTCGTATTGTCCATACTGCGGGACAAAAGTCGGCGATCCTTCATACCGGTTTTGTCCGAAATGCGGCAAAGAGATCAGAAAGCAGCATGAAACACCGGAAAATAAAAGACATCGGTGATGGAAATAGACTTCGGAAATGACAATTTGGAAATAGAATTCGGCTAGCAACGATCGCTATACGAAAGCAGACAAAGAGAATAAAAACGGGAACATTCGCGGCGCGTGTTTTCCTCTTCATTGAAGCGGGCTGCATTTGCCTTCAGAACATAAGAAGCAGACGCGCGCCGCCCGAACCGTCAGACATCCTGAGGGCAAAAGAAGAATCTCTGTCGGACTGCTGAGAGAAAGCCCGGTTAGCCGGATGAACCGCAGATTGGACTGCCAAACTTATTATTAATGTACTTAAATATATATGAGATTAATGTTGTCGATCGATCGTTCTCGCACTTTTGGCAAGATAATAGTCAATCACAATTTCATCTATCATCCATCTATCAAATGATCAAATACCAAAAGAGGTTTGCAGGACGCGATCGAGATTCCGTAAACGGAAGGAGAGCCGTTATGCCGTACACATTGTCTCATACGGTGTTCGCTGTCCCGATCAAACGGCTGAATCGGAAACTTTTTTGTTCGACGGGGCTGGCATTGGGAAGCATGTCCCCTGATTTTGAATATTTTTTTCATCTACAATCGTACCGTACGATCGGTCATACAGTTGAAGGGTTATTTTTTCAGGCGATTCCGGCCTGCATCCTGCTGGCATTGGTTTATCATCATCTGCTGAAAGAAGCGGTCGCCTTTCATCTGCCTTCCTATCGGCATTTGGATCAGCGCGCCGTTCGGCTGCTCGGCCGTTGGAGGTTAAGGACCGTCAGGGAATGGGCGACGTTTCTTTTTTCGGTGATCGTCGGTTTTATCACTCATATTGTGCTGGACGCTTGTACGCACCGAACCGGTTATGTCGTCATGCGCCTGCCGTTTCTTCGGGAAGTTTCGTTGTTCGGACTGCCGGTGTACCAGATTTTGCAATACGGTTTGTCGGTTTCCGGATTGCTTATCATCGCGCTTGTCGCATGGTCCCGTTTGCGTCGCGCTCCGGTTGAAGCGAATCATGACTTTCCCTCCGTCGATGACAAGCAGAAGTTCATGTTTTGGCTCGTCGCTTGCTCAATCTCCTTGCTCACAACCGTGTTGAAACTGACGTGGTCTCCACGTTCCAGCACGATCAGCATCCTGGCGGTGGCGCCGGTCACAGGAATGTTGCTCGGCTTATTTGTGTCATCGTTGCTGTTCAGACACCTGAAACCGAGATTGGCCCGACTCTCACGATAATCTTGAATTTACGGCAAATATGATGACGAGTAAGAATGAGGGGAACGGCGTTTTGAATCGTAAAGCGGTATGAGGGCTGTTTGATCGCGGGTCATATGCGTCGGAACCGTTGTTTCACAATGGATCATTTGTCGCTAATTGATATATGAAAGAGCCGTGCGTTCCGAGAATAGGGCTACATGTTCCTTGCAGGATGTAGTATGCTTATAGTAGGTGACGATCAATCTATCAAGCGCTATTGAAGCATGGGAGGAATCACATTGAAAAAACAAGCGTTCAATCCTTACTTGCCCTCATGGGAGTACATACCGGACGGAGAACCCTACGTTTTCAACGGAAGAGTGTACGTATACGGCTCGCACGATCGTTTTAACGGCCACGCGTTTTGCCTGAACGATTATGTGTGCTGGTCGGCACCGGTGGACGATCTGTCCGATTGGCGCTACGAAGGCGTCATTTACAAGAAGACGGACGACCCGTTCAACCCGGACGGCAGAATGTGTCTCTATGCTCCCGATGTGACGGTCGGGCCGGACGGACGCTATTATCTGTACTACGTGTTGGACAAGGTGTCCGTCGTCTCCGTGGCGGTCTCCGATTCGCCGGCGGGCAAATTTGAGTTTTACGGTTATGTCAAATATCCCGACGGCACGCTTCTCGGCGAGAAAGAAGGAGATGAGCCGATGTTCGATCCTGGCGTGCTGACCGAGGGAGACCGAACCTACCTGTATACCGGTTTCTGCTCCCGCTTTGACAAATCAAGAACCGGCGCGAAGGCAACCGTGCTGGGTCCCGATATGCTCACGGTCATCGAACCGCCGGTGACGGTCATTCCGAGCGAACCGTACAGCGCGGGAACCGGTTTTGAAGGACATTCGTTCTTCGAAGCGCCTTCGATCCGCAAGGTCGGAGACACGTATTATCTCATCTATTCCTCCATTGTGATGCATGAGCTGTGCTACGCGACGAGCAAGCATCCGACCAAAGGGTTCAAATACGGCGGAGTCATCGTAAGCAACAACGATCTGCATATCGATTCCTACAAACCGGCGAACAAACCGATGTACTACGGCGGCAACAACCACGGCAGCATCGTGGAAATCAACGGGCAATGGTACATCTTCTATCATCGCCACACGAACGGCACCGCATTTTGCCGTCAAGGATGCATCGAAAAAATCGAGATTTTGGAAGACGGATCGATCCCGCAAGTCGAAATGACCTCCTGCGGCGCAAACGGCGGTCCGCTCATCGGGCGCGGCGAATATCCGGCATACATCGCCTGCAACCTGTTCTGTAAGGAAGACGCCATGTACACCGGCGGATTCGGACCGACGGGTGCATGGATGAGCGCCCAATTCCCGAAGATCACGCAAGACGGCAGGGACGGGGACGAAGAGATCGGCTATATCGCCAACATGGTCGATTCGGCAACCGCCGGATTCAAATATTTCGATTGCCGCGGCGTGAAAGAGGTTCGCATCAAAGTGCGCGGGTACTGCAGAGGCGCCTTTGAAGTCAAAACGTCTTGGGACGGGCCTGCGCTGAGCAGGATTCCGGTAGACTTTACCAACATCTGGACGGAATACCGCGCGGACATCCGCATTCCGGACGGCGTGCATCCGTTGTACTTCACATACACCGGATCGGGTTCCGCGAGCCTGGCATCCTTCACGCTTGTATGCGAAGGGGACGAATAAGCCGGCGCGCCTGTTACATGCCGGCTCACCAGGAAGTGGGATGCTCCTAGCACAGCCCGCAGTTCTTCGCCGGACCCGGTCATCGATGAAGCCCGCACTCGCGGGCTTTTGACTTTTATGTTCAGTTGTCGCAACATAGGAAGCGCCTTGATCAACCGTCGCAGGATTATGGATATATTTGGAGTATATTAATATCGTGTGTATATTAAGTAATGATCCAGGAAGTGAAGCGCAAAGCGGACCAAAATAAAGGCATTGCATAGGGCAAACTATTCGATCATTTCGTCAAGGCTAATCAATCAACACGGTCTATTCGCGTCAACGACAAACTGACTAAACATGAAGAAGAAGAAACAGAGAGGGAGACTTCATGATGACATCGTTATCATCCATCATTCAAACGCTGGAAGGCAGGGGACAGTATCATCCGCTTATGCCGACTTCGATCTGGAATCGGGAGCTCGACACTCAGATCGAAGCGTTGGATTTCGGCGCCCATAAGCGTGAAACGGCGGTCATCGCGCTGCTGGCCGGGCTTCATCTGCGAAACGACAACCTGGACCGCTCGCATCGTTATGCGCAGTCCATCGAGCATGACGCAACGGGAGCGTACTGGCACGGTGTGATGCACCGCATGGAGGGCGATTTCTCCAATTCAAAGTATTGGTTCCATACGGCAGGCAACCATCCGGCCATGGCGATTGCCGCCAGGCTGATCGCCGAAGCGCTTCAGACAAGGCTCGTGCCGGAAGAAGCTCCGGAGCAAATTCGCGGTATGCTGACAAGTTTCCGCGATCACGGGAACTGGACTCCTTCCGCGTTTACGGATATCGTCCGATGGCAGCAAAATATGAGCTTGCCTCAGGCGGTTCGTCAAATACTTGAGCACATGCAATATCTGGAGATGAAGGCACTGTTTCAATATACGCTGGACTTGTGTTCCCCTTATTTGAGCGAATAAGAAAAATTCACGTTGAAGATGATTCATGTTGCTTTTGGCCGCACGCAATCTGTGCCTAATGTCCGGAAAATGCGCATGCGCGAATGTGTTGCGTGCATCGCCGAAAGGGGCAAGATGATGGATCGGCCCCGATATGGTGAATGTGGCACATACGTCCGGGCTGATGATCCCGACGTTTTCTGAGAATAAAGATCTGGCGATGGAATTGCTGCGGTATCTCGCAAGTGACGCCGATACCTATTACGAAGATATCCTTTTGTACACATTGCAGAGCCGATCTTCAACGGAAATTCGCGATCTCACACGGCTATCCATCCTGCTGCAAGAAACGAAGCGTTCGATCCCCACCTCCATGTATTTGAATGAACAGGGAGGGATGGGCGACAATGACTCGCAATATTATTGGGTACGCAGACGCATTCTGAACGGTCACTCCGCTGAATCGGAACTTAAGGCTCTGGCGCAAGAAATGGATACGTTGATCTATTCGTTTAAAGAAGATCTCGCGAATCTCGCGCAATGTATCAAAAACCATCATCGATTATGTATACACTAAAACACCAATCTATGAGATTTAATGCGCCAATCAACCGCGCAGATGATCGACGTGATATTGTCCGTTGCTTCCGAAGCAAATAATAGATCCGCCGGTGAAGCGGGGAAAAGGGGGGAGCAAATGATTCATCATGCGTAAGAGAAAAAGAATAAGAACCGAGTTGCTCATAGTGTTCATGATCATCCTATTGTCCGCTTGCCAGATGACATCACAGGATGAATACATGATCAATGTCAGACAAAAAAGGAAACTGACAATCGAGCTGATCACTTTTTTTGAAGAAACGGATCCTGTTCTGCATCAAAAGATTCGGGAATTCGCCAGGCAACGCCCGGACTTGGAGATCGAGATCCGAAACTCCTATCACCGGTGGTTAGAAAACTATCTTCCTCCCGAGTTTCTGGACAAGAAAGGGAGTGAAGATCCGCCTGATCTTGTCGAATTAACTCCATTACAGATGAAATTGGCTTACCATCACGGGAAGCTGGAATCGTTGAGTTTCAATCCGTCCCAGATGGGCAACCTGCTTATTATGTCGCATGACGGATCGGTCTTAGGTCTAAAAACGAAGATCATTCCGCTTATTGTGTATTACAATCAAAACACGTTCATGGAACTTGGGTTGGAAGAACCGTCGGCGGATTGGGATTGGGCGATGTTGGATAATACGATCCTGGCATTGAAGACGGCCCGTAAAAATGTCCATATCAAGCTCGCTCCGGCCATTCTGGAGTGGTTCACGATCAATCGTTACGGAGGCCGGATCGCAGATGAAAGCGGAACCGTGTTTACGAACTATCTGGACGACGATAAATCGATCCAAGCGGCGGAATGGTTGCATTGGATCGGAACGATCGAATCTAATTACAATCTCGGAAAAGATAACCCGTTCTATAATGCGATGCCTCGAGAATTGATCGCTGGAAATATCGCGCTTGCCATTGACTTCGCGCATTCGCTGACAGCATTGCAAAGCGGAATCAACGTGTATGAAGCATATATCGAGCAAAATGACCAGATCCGCATCGCACCGATGCCCGGCGGCCCCGATGTTGTGAATGTAGCCCATACATCGGGACTCATGATTCCGAAATTTTCACAGAATAAGGATCTGGCAATGGAATTGCTGCGATATTTGACGGAAGACGTTGAGGCCTATTACCATGACATCGCCTGGTACACGTTACAATCCAGATCAACCGCCGCATTTCGCGATCCGTTGCGTTTATCCATGTTGTTGCATGAAACGAAGCGATCCATCCCGACTTCCCTCTATTTTTACGACGGCGGATGGACCGGCAGTAATGAACGTCAATATTATTGGGTGCGCAGGAGAATATTCAACGGGTACTCCATCGAGACAGAGTTGAAAGAGCTGGCCTCGGAAATCGATTATTTCATGGATCTATTCAAGGAAGATCTTGCGAATTTCTCGAAATGTATGAGGGATCATCATCGAATATGTAACGGTTAACCGAATGAGGTCCGGCACAAGAATAACCTGACGATCCAGAACGTTCGAATGAACAGCATACACAGTTCGTTCGATAACAACGGAAAATAATCAGAAGCCCAAGAACGCTTGTTTCAGCATTCTTGGGCTTGGATTTTCATCTTGGGAAGATTGAATCATGAAAGGACAATTCGTCTCGGCACGGCCTCATTGCCTGATGACTCGAACCTGTAACGACTTAACCATGATAGAAACCTCTAACCCGGTACTCGGCCAATATTTAGCGATTTAGCGGAAAAGCCGTTGGGAGAACCAGTACAGATCATTTTTCCATACGTTGAAATCGTGGCCGCCGGCTTCTTCGTAATATTCGTGAGGAACGTCATGCTGCGCCAGATACGCATGCAGCTTGTCCGAAATATGCTTCAGATGATCCTGAACTCCGCAGGAAATCCAGAGAAGTTTCAGCCGGCCCTTTACCGCTTCCGGGTCCGGAACGAGCACTTCGCCCGGCTTGGTGTTCGGCGCCGAGGAAAATCCGCCGACCCAAGCAAAACGGTCAAGATTCGTCAGTCCGAAATTCAGCGATTGCCCGCCGCCCATCGAAAGGCCCGCCAAAGCTCGGTGCTCGCGGTCGGTCAGCACAGGATAACGGCTCTCGATGAAGGGAATCAGATCATTCAGCAGATCGGATTCGAACGTCTCGAACGCCTTGACCTTGTCCGGCGCGAAAATATCCCCTTCAGCACGGTCGTTCACCATCGCGCGTCCGTTCGGCAGGACGACGATCATCGGCTCCAGTTTTCCCTCCGCATACAGGTTATCCAGGATCACGTGAGGTTGTCCGCCCCTGTACCATTCCGTTTCGTCACCCCCGATGCCGTGAAGAAGATACAGGACCGGATATTTCCCGGCAGAAGGATAGCCGGGCGGAGTGTACACCAAAGCTTTGCGGCGCGTGCCTACGGTGGAGGAATCGTATTCCACCGTTTCGATGTTGCCGTGCGGAATATCTTCACGATACTGATCGAATCCGGCGGGCGCTGCGCCGAGGAAAAGTTTTTGAGTCACGCCATTCACTCCTTTATGTATATGGAATTACTAAAAAGTATAACGCTTTCAAAGCGCCGTCACAACATGAAATGTTCGACATGAAGCGGCCCGATCTGCGCCGATTCTTCCCGTTTCGATCAAGAAGCCGCTCCCGATATCCCGAACAAAAGCGTTTACCGCCGATGATTGACGATTAATCTTATTGCCGGGGGAATGGGCGGAGGAACAAACCGTCTTGACGGACCGGAAACATCATCAGACGACACAGCCGACCTCGGTTAAGACAAAGCATACGGCGGCGGTGAACCGGCTGCGGGCAGGCTCATGGTCAACGTAACGTTGTCTTGTTCATGTATCGAATCGCTGAAGTGACGGTAATAGCAGAGAAGAGCCGATGCTATCCACAAAACATGCGCGGTATGATACCATTGGAGTGGCGGCAGATTCAAAACAAGTTCTCCGTAACATTTCAGCACAGGAGGTACATACATAGATGGATAAACCATTCCAAAATAAAGTGGCGGTGATCACAGGGGGCGTTCGGGGCATCGGTCGCGCTTTGACCCTGGCGTTTATAGAGGCAGGGGCGAAAGTCGCCGTGATCGATCTGAACGGAGAAGACGGGGAGCGGCTGGCCGACGAAATCGCGCGTTCCGGCGGCGAGCTGTTGTTCCGTCAGGGAGATGTCGGCAAGAAAGAAGATCTGGAATCGTTCGCCGCTCAAGTGGTCGAACGGTTCGGCGGAGTCGATTATTTGATCAACAACGCGATGACCGCTCACCGGGGCATTTTGTCCGGATGCTCATACGAAGATTTCACCAAAACCTTGCAGATCGGCGTAACCGCGCCGTATTATTTGACGAAGCTGCTGCTGCCGCATTTCCGCGAACATGCTTCGATCGTCAACCTGTCCTCAACCCGCGCTTTCCAGTCCCAATCCGACACCGAGAGCTACACGGCGGCCAAGGGAGGAATCGCCGCGTTGACGCACGCGCTGGCCGTCAGTCTGGCGGGGAAAGTGAGAGTCAATTCCATATCGCCGGGTTGGATCGATACAGGGGAAACCTACGATCCGAACTATGTGCCGCAATACACCGACGGCGACCGTTTGCAGCATCCGTCGGGAAGAGTCGGACATCCGCAGGATATCGTGCGGGCCGTCATGTTCCTGTGCGATGAGCGGAACAGCTTCATTAACGCCCATAATCTGTTTGTCGACGGGGGCATGAGCAAACGGATGATCTACACCGGCGACGAGGGATGGGTCTATCACGTCTGATCGAAGATCGGGAGGATGCCGTACAGATGTTCAAGAGATGGTTTAGGAAGAAAGAGCGCATTCCCGAAACCGCGCAACCGATGAACGATGATCCTCAACTGAACGATGAACATCGGCAGACCATTACGCTTAAAGGAAGGACGATCGAACGGTCGGTCTATCCGACGATCGGCGCCAGCATTTTGCAGCATGCGGACAAGCATAAGGTGGACTGGTCTTCCAATTGCCGGAGAGGCACATGCGCGAGATGCCGCTGCCGGGTGATCGAAGGGGCGGAATATTTGTCACAGCCGAACAAAGCGGAGCTTGCCAGACTCGAACCGGAGGAGATCGAAGCGGGTTTTCGTCTCGGCTGTCAGGCGATCGTGGAGAAAGAAGGGAAGATCGTCGTCCGCCACGCGCCTTATTTCTGAACGGACATAAAAAAGACGCCGCATTGTCTGTTGCCGTCATGTTTCCTGGCACCGCAACTTTCCAGGTGACCTTGTCATGAACCGGGAGGTGAAACCATTGTCGCTGGAAGTGGAGCGCAAATTTCTTCTTCATCAATATCCCGACGATCTGATAGCCGACGGAACGTTGGAAGTCATCTCCTTGCAGCATATCGACCAAACTTACCTTGCTTTGGCCGAAGGAGAAGAGCTGAGGCTGCGGCGCGTGCGCAATTCGGATACGCTCGCTTCCGAATATATCCTTACCTATAAGAGCGGGTTCGGATTGGTGAGAAAAGAAATCGAACATCCGGTCACCAAACAGCTGTACGACGAGTTGCTCAGCATTACGCGGCTGAAGCCGTTGCACAAAGACCGGACGACCGCCCGCATCAAGGACACCGGCCTGATCATCGAAATCGATCGCTACCGGCATACCCCTTTGATCGTGGTGGAAGTCGAATTCCCGGATGAGCAGACGGCACACCAGTTTCAGCCTCCGTCCTGGTTCGGGAAAGACATCAGCACCAACAGAGCGTACAGCAATAAGGAATTGTGGAGACAGATTAACCACATCACGAAATAAGCAGCTTGGATATTCGGAAAAATGACAGGCTCCCCTCAATGCAGATTCTTTCATCACAAAGACTGCGAAGAGGGGAGCCTGTCCGTTCTTCGAATGGACATTCGATCCGTATGTATGCTCAGATTTCGTCCGTTTCGCGTTTCTTCGTCATTTCGCCCAATTTGCCCGCCAGTTCATCCAACTGCAGGAAGCTCGCCTCGATATCCCGGATGCGGCTGTCCTGCGTGCTCATGCTGGCAACCATCTGCTCGATCGCAGCCATATTGTCCTGTGTGAGCCCCGTAATTTTCGTGATCTCGTCGGTAACCTTGGTGTATTCGGCGAACAGCCCGTCCACCGCCTGGTCGACGTCCGTGGATTGACGATCCACCTGCAGGGCGTTATCCGACAAATTGTGCAACGTCTCCGCCACCCTTTGGGCAGCCGCGCTGCTTTCCGTTACTGAAGACTGACCGATGACGATTTGCTTGAGCGCTTTGTCGGACTGACTGCGAATGCCGTTCAAAATCTTGCCGATCTCGTTGGTCGATTGCTTGGAGCTTTCCGCCAGCTTGCGGATCTCGTTTGCCACAACCGCGAATCCTTCTCCGTGTTCGCCCGCGCGGGCCGCTTCAATCGCGGCGTTCAGCGAAAGAAGCTGCGTTTGAGCGGAAATGTCGTTGATCGTCTGAACAATGTCGAGAATGCGGTTGTTTTGTTTGTCGAGTTCCCGCATCAGTTCAACCGACGCGTTGATCGTCTCGTGAACATGCCGCATGCTGTCGATCAGTTTGCTTGCCTCGCCGTTGCCGTGATTCGCGAGATTCAGAGAATGTTCGGCCAGCGATTTCAGATTGGCCGATCGTTCGCTGAGAGAACGTATGGCGGAATGGATAAGCTGCATCGATTCCCCGATATCGGAAATGCTTGACGTCTGTTTCTCCGTGCTGGCGGCGACATTGGTGAACGCCGTCGTCACCTCTCGGGAAATGACGCTTGTATCGGTCACGTTCTGCTTCAGATTCGAACTGAATTGCTGGAGTTGAGCAAGAGAAGAAGAGATCTGATCGATCATCTGTTGAGACAGCCGATGTTCGGCGAGAGCCTTTTCACTTTGCTTATACGCTTCCTTTTGCAGATGCTCGCTGAACTTGGCCGACACGAGCAGCGGAGCCGCAACCATGAACAGATACAGCACGATGGTGATCGGATGGTTGTTGCCGAAAACCTCATCCGAATAAGGACTCAAGAACAAATAGATCGTAGTCGCATAGCCCGTTATCGTCGAAAAGACGATCGCACGAAAACTCGTATAGAGCGTCATCAAGGCAAGGTTGACGTAAACCAGCAAATACGTCGTGATGACAGGTCCGGTCATGATCAGCAAGATCGTCAATACGCTGATGATCGTGGAAATGACATACATCACATAACGTTCAAGCCATCTTTTGAATGTCATGAAAGTCGCCGCGCCGCACGCGATGACGCCGACGACAAGCAGCACGATGTTCGAGATTGTCTCAGCGCCGGTCAAAAAATTGACGCACATGCCGAGCGCCAGCATTCCCCAAATAATATACACGAGCAATTTGTTGCGTTTGTACAAAATCGTAGACTGTTGCATGAATACCCCAACTTTCATAACATTTCTCCAGTACCATAAAAATATAACATGGAATTCATGCTATGAAAATAATGGTTATGTCGAAAAACGAATATTTTGCATGAATATTCGCTCTATAACGGCTTCAGGCCTTAGCCCGGTTTTCCATCCGGACGCGCGTCGGGTATAATCGTACTAGACTCCAGCGTCGTGACGAAAACTTTGCTGCAGTTGCTGATGATCATCCCGTTTTTCGCATGGATCATCTTCTGACGGCAATGGACACTATTAACCCGGAGGGAGCGAAACGTTATGTCAGAACAGTATGCAAAAGAGATTGAAGCCGCGGAGGTCAGGCGGAAACTGGAAAGCGGAGAAAAACTGAATATTATCGACGTGAGGGAACCGGATGAATGGGCTTCCGGCCATATCCCGGGCGCCAAGCATATTCCGCTCGGCACGATCGTGCACCGATTGAACGAATTGGACCGAGATAAAGAATACATTGTCGTCTGCCGTGCCGGCGCGCGCAGCGCAATGGCGTGCGAGTACCTGGAAGCGATGGGCTACAAGGTGACAAATATGGCGGATGGCATGCTGCAATGGGATGGGGAACTGGAGTACGGTGACTGATTTCATCGTAAAGGCCGGAATGAACGACAGGGGAGGAAGAAACTCTTGAACCTGCATGCCATTCAATGGAAAGAGCGAAGCGATGAACTGAAGCGGCTGCTGGAACCCGATGCGCAGGTGAACATCGTGGCGTTGCCTTCCGGACTGGAGGCGGACATTTACAAGATGACGACAGACGGGGAATCGTATGTGCTGAAGGTGTGGAATCGGGAGTCCAGACCCAATATCGCCCTTCAATATGCGATTCTGAGCCGGTTGCACCGTCAGGGAATTTCCGTTTCGCGCCCGTACGGATGGGGCTACGACGAGCATCAACACCAGGTGCTGCTGACGAGTTACGACGGTCTGCCCATCCGGGAGGTCACAGAGGACAAGCTGACCGTCCTGGCCCGCATCTTAACCGACATCTATCAGGCGGGAGCGGCCATGATCGAAGAGCGTCTGATCCCGAAATATGATTTTACATCCTATTTTTTCGACTCCGTCGGGCAATATGAAGATCTGCAAAGTGTGCCTCAACAATTGTTGCCGTTGGCTCGCGTCAGCCATTCCCATCTGATTCACGGCGACTTTCATCTGTTGAATGTGTTGGAACAAAACGGGCAATATGCGGTCATCGATTGGACCAACGTGCAGGCGGGCGATGCGCGTTATGACATCGCCTGGTCGGTGACGCTGATCCGTATTCACTTGAGTGAGCAGTACGCCCGTCATTATCTTGCGGAAATACGCAAGCGGTTCCCGATACCGGAAGCGGAATACGAGATTTTCGAAGCGATCGCCTGCCTTCGTTTCCTGTTTCTCCAGCGCACGAATCATCAGAACCTGAACGATCACGCTCGGGACGCCTTGCTGAACCTGCTGAGAAGCAACCGATATCTCGGCGAGCATTTGCTGAAATAATCCGAGGAGATCGATGATCCGTCGATATTGGAACGAGTTAAGGGAAAACCGGATATCGATCAGGTCATTTACGTCCCGGGCGCCGTGATGTGGTCGGTCAACCGCAAGCATGTGACGCGTTGCGGCCTGAAACAGATTATCGAAATGAAAGAGATCTGCCAATATGTCACGATCCGCAATGTGAATACGGTGCGGAAACTGTTCGGACTGATGACGGAAGCACGCATGCAGGAAACCGGCTGAAAAGATCGGGAAGTCCGTCGCGGCACGATTGCGAACGCTTCACCTGTGGGCTAGTATAATATCAACCGGATATATTGAAAACGCTTAATTCCGCTTTCGGCGTTCTACGAATTTCAAACGAACAGGAGATGAGTCTATGTTAAAAGTAGCGGTTATCGGAGCGGGCAATATCAGCCCCGCGCACATTGAAGGGTATTTGAAGTTCCCCGAGCGGTGCAGGATCGTCGCGGTCTGCGATATTTACGAAGAAAAAGCGATCAGGCGAATCGAACAATACAACCTGACCGATGCGGTCTCTTGCGCTGATTACAAGGTGATCGCGGATATGAACGTGGATCTGGTGTCGGTGTGCACGCCGCCTTACACGCACGCACAGATTGCCATCGATCTGCTCAGAAGCGGCAAGCACGTGTTGGTGGAGAAGCCGATGGCCTCATCACTGGAGGAGTGCGATGCGATGATCACCGCAGCGAAAGAAAGCGGCAAGGTGCTTTCCGTCGTCGCCCAAAACCGATTCCGCACGCCTCTTATGAATCTGAAAACGGTCATCGACTCAGGATTGGCCGGAAAAATCCTTCATGCGCAGATTGATTCCTTCTGGTGGAGAGGACATTGCTATTACGATCTTTGGTGGAGGGGAACCTGGGAGAAAGAAGGGGGCGGATGCACGCTGAATCATGCGGTGCATCATATCGACGCCCTGCTTTGGATGATGGGGAACCCGTCGGAAGTGACGGCGGTCATGGCCAACACGGCCCACGATAACGCCGAGGTGGAAGATCTGTCGATCGCCATCCTGAAATTCCCGAGTGGCGCGCTCGGGCAAATCACCAGCTCCGTTGTGCATCACGGCGAAGAACAACAGCTCATTTTCCAAGGGACGGACGCGAGAATATCCGCTCCGTGGAAAGTGTACGCGTCCGTCTCGAAGCCCAACGGATTTCCCGAACGGAATACCGAGTTGGAGAAGAAAATTCACGCCTACTATGAATCGTTGCCCGAGGTCAAATACGAAGCGCATACCGGACAGATCGACAATGTGCTGACCGCCATCGAACAGGGGGTTCCGGTTCTGATCGACGGAGAAAGCGGGAAAGCGACGATCCAGCTCATCACCGCAATCTATAAAGCCGCGTCCATGGGAGAGACGGTCAAGCTGCCCATTGCGCCGGACGATCCGTTCTACACCAGAAACGGCATGCTCGAACATGCGATCCGGTTTTATGAGAAGAAAACGTCGGTCGAAAACTTCGCGGATATCGGCATTCAAACCGGAAGCGACTACCGGTCGTCTTGAACGCGCGGGCTAAGCGCGTTCCGCCTCGGCCAAGCGGGGAAGCCATTGTGAGCAAAAGCGGAGCGAGCATGCCGAGGAGCAAATGGACGGCCATATGCGAGGTGAAATCGGCATGTGCCCGATGCGCGAACGGACCGGCCGCCCCCACGGCGGCGGTGAAGATTCCGCACATCCAGAGAACCGTCTTGTACACGGGCCATTTCCGGCAACCTCGCCGGGTCGTTGCAACAGCCGCGCCGATATAGACGATCGCCGCGCATGCGCTCAGAAGCCAAATCGAGCACATGAAAAATGCGGAGATCATTCCGCCGTCTCCATGCGGCATGGCATGGATGCACATATCCGGATTCATCGTTGCCGACCGTCCCGAAGCGGCCTTCTTAACTTCGCGCGCGCAATCAGAACGATGCCCAGTATGAGCAGGAGGGACGCCGACGCATTCCACACCACATCGTAGATGAACAGATCCGGCACATATCGGATCTGATGAATGCGCATCACTTTATGTTGGATGATCCCATCGTACACCTGAAACGCTCCGGCTCCCGACAAAATACCTCCGATCCAAACGGCGGGAATCAGCGTTCCGCGCCTGCGCAAGTCGGCAAACATGAACAAACCGCCGATGGTGGCAAACCAGCTGAGCGCATGGAACAATCCGTCCGAGACCAACCCGATCTCCGTCGTGTCCCGGTCGTAGAAATGATGCCAATGAAGCAATTGATGGAAAACCGCCTCATCGATAAACGCCACAATCCCAATGCCGAATAATATGCCCGACCACACGTTGCGGGCAAAAGAGGTGAGCCGATCGGCTCCGGCGTGGTTGGTACGTTGTTTCACCGTCAGTTCCTCCGCAGGTCAAATTCTTCTGAACGTCGAACAACATTTAACTTTGGGTTACTTCTGTGACGTCTGTCAGTCGTGATCAAGTTCAATCCAATTATTGCCGTCCATGAAATGAGGTAAACGTGAGACGGAAAAACAGACCGCATAGACACGGGACATGAAACTCCTTTTCCGGAACAGCAAAAAAGCGGGCGAGACACCTGTGAATTGTCTCGCCCGCCATCGGATGTCGCTGACGGAAATCAATCGTTTTCCGATGCCGGCTTATTTCAAATCTTCATATTTTAAGGTTTGAATCGTGCCGTCATCGTTGTACTTAAGCTCCGTGAACTTCACGCAGCGCTTGTTGTCCGCACCGCCGGACAGCGAAGCGTCGTGATAGAACAAGTACCATTTGCCTTTGAATTCGACGATCGAATGATGCGTCGTCCAGCCGAGGACCGGCGTAAGAATGACGCCTCTGTAGGTGAACGGTCCTTTCGGACTCGTGCTTGTCGCATACACGAGCTTATGCGTGTCGCCGGTGGAGTACGAGAGGTAGTACAGACCGTTGTATTTGTGCATCCACGGCCCCTCGAAAAATCTCCGGTCCGTATCGCTCGCTTTAAGCGGTTCGCCGTTTTCGTCGAGAATGAGCGCCTCTTGCGGCGGCTCCTTGAACGTCAGCATGTCATCGCTCAACTCGGCGACGCGTACGCCGAGCGCAGGCTGATCGCCCGTCGGTCCCTGCGGATTCGGGTTGAATTCGCCCGTTTGCCATTTTTCGAGCTGGCCGCCCCACAGACCGCCGAAATACATGTACGCTCTGTTGTCGTCGTCTACAAACACCGCCGGGTCGATGCTGAAGCTGCCCGGGATCGGATTCGGCTCCGGCTTGAACGGTCCCGCCGGGCTCTTGCTCGTAGCGACGCCGATGCGGAAGATGCCGTCCTTGTCCTTGGCCGGGAAATAAAAATAGTACGTACCGTTTTTGTACGCGCAGTCCGGCGCCCACATCTGCTTATGCGCCCAAGGCACATCCTTGATATGGAGCACTTGCCCGTGATCGATGACGGGAGCATCCACGTCGTCCATGGACAAAACGTGGTAATCCTCCATGTCGTATTGGTCACCTTCATCGTTGGACACATTGTCGTGATCCAGGTCATGGGAAGGATAGATGTAAATTTTCCCCTCAAATACATGCGCGGAAGGGTCCGCAGTATAAATATGGGTGACCAAAGGCTGGTTCTGCTTGGCTGGTTTCGTCATATACTTCGACTCCTTCTTGACTGGTGATGAATTTGGTCATGTATGTATATTACCAAATATCGTTGCAGGTAGCCAGCAAAGAGGGAAACCTGCTTCAAAAAACTTGCTTCCGGGCATCCGGATGACATTTGACGGTATCTTGACAATATTAGGGTGCGCATCTATACTGTTCATATCTTTGGGGATCAGGGCAAACCGGTTGAGCATTAGAGCGGATTAGCGGGTTCGAGATGATGATACTTTGGTGAGGAAGATGCGCCATGGGGCGCATCGGCAAAAGCAATCTTGGATGAAAGTTGCCAAAGCGGAGGAAGGCTGTCCTTCATCCTGACTTTGGCACTTCCATTTCCGAAATCGGCGGGGGAGGAGAGAAGACGATGATCAAAGCGGTTATTTTTGATTTTGACGGACTGATCCTTGACACGGAAACTGCCTGGTACAAGGCTTATAAGGAAGTATTCGGCCGATACGGCGTCGATTTGACGCTCGATTTTTGGGGTAAGACGATCGGGACGGTGTTCAATATCGATGAAGTGATCCGCTATCTGCAGGATCGGTCGGGACGCACCGTCGACAAAGATCAGATCAATGCCGAGACGAAGAACATTTTCCTGAGCATCATGGAAAATTTGGAGCTAAGACCCGGCGTCTTGCGGTATTTGAACGAGGCGAAACGGCTCGGACTCTCGGTGGGTTTGGCGTCAAGTTCGCGTCTCGCGTCGGTTGAACCTTACCTGATCCGGTACGGGATTCGCCCGTATTTCGATGTTCTCGTCACCCGCGACCGCGTCACGAAAGTGAAGCCGGATCCCGAGCTGTATGTAACGGCGCTGAAGGAACTCGGCGTCGCCGGGCGGGAGACGATCGCCTTCGAAGATTCGCTCAACGGTCTTCGGGCTGCCAAGTCCGCGGATGTTCACTGCGTCATCGTCCCGAATGAGGTGACCGCGCATATGAACTTCGAAGGATATGCGATGAGGTTGTCTTCCATGGAGGAGATGGATCTCGAAGCGTTGGCGCGGCAAATCCTTTCAACCGCCGCGTCGAATGGGGATAAAAATGATGGCTTAACATAACGTTTCGCCGACATGCGGAAAACCGCGCAGGAAAAACATAAAGCACCCCTCATCGGGGTGCATTGGGGTCGAAACGATAAGATCTTGACGATGCGTTTATTGCTGGCTCCAACCGCCGTCGACCAGAATGGCTTGTCCGGTCGTGAAGTTGGAAGCTTCGGAGCAGAGGAATGCGATCATGCTGGCGATTTCCTCCGGTTTGCCCAGCCGACCTGCAGGCGTAGCTGCGGTAAACGCCTTCGTCATTTCAGGCGAATTGTTTTCCAAAATCGGAGTGGCGATAATACCAGGGGATATGACGTTCACCTGGATGTTATGTTTCGCATAATCCATAGCTACCTGACGGCTCATCGAAACGACGGCGCCTTTGGAAGCGGAATAACTGGGGAGACCGGCCAGTCCGCAATGGGCAGCGAGCGAAGCGACATTGACGATCTTGCCCGCACCTTTCTTCAGCATGCCCGGCAATACAGCCTTCATGCCGAAGAAGACGCCTTTCACGTTAACATCCATCATGCGATCGAATTGCTCTTCCGTAAGATCGATGATGTTGGTCGCTTCGGAGATGCCTGCGATTCCGCAGAGCGCGTCCACTGTGCCGAATTCGGCTTCGGTTTTTTCCATCAGCGCGGTCCATTGATCCCATTTCGAAACATCGAGATGGATTCCAATGGCTTTTCCGCCCGATTGCCGGATCTCCGCTGCCGTTTCCTCATAGCCTTTGATATCGGCGCATACAACGGATGCTCCCAGCTTGCCGAACATGACGGCCGTCGCCTTGCCGATACCGGATCCGGCTCCTGTAATAACAGCTACTTTTCCTGCCAAGTCAAACATAGATGCTACCTCCCAGATGTCAATTGTAACTGGCTTACATGCCCATTTTAATGCGAACGGGAATAACCGTCAATGAAAAATAAGGAAACTCAAAAAATTCAGAGAAATTGCTTGGGAAACTGCTTCACAATCCCATCCGTGAGAATATTCGCCAGATGAATCATGTGAATTTCGTTTTTGTCCGTCGCCGCGATATCCGCTTCCCAGTTTCCCTGGAGGCACGACACGACGATTTCCGTAATCAGCTGAAGATGCGTGTAAAGCATATCCTGCAATTGCCTGAATTGCCAATGCGGATTCGCATCACTCAAAAACTTCGCGATCACATCCGCGTTTCGGTGCCAATCCTTCTGAAACTTCTCCACATTCGCCTGATTTCCCGCCGCAGCAGCCTCGACGATCTTAACTGCGATCATAATATGTTCTTTCAGCAGATCAGCCAGTTTATTGCCTGCCGCTTCCCCATAGTACGGCTTGATCACGTCTCCTATTTCTTGCTGATTGCGCAACAAGCGTTCAAGTACGGCCTGCTGATCCGGCCGTTTCGATATTGCACTGACGATATAGCTTCTGGTCCATATCGTATGATCGATCCAGACTTTTTGCATATCTTCTCTAAGGCGCACCATGGCAGGGCTTATACAGTCCGGCTGCTTATCGGCAACTTGCGCGGATACGGAAGGTGCGAAGCCAATCAAGAGCGTGAGTGCCAAAACAAATGCCCATTTCGTTTTGATTTTGTTCAATAGCAACATCCCCTTTCATATACTTGGAAGCCGGTTTTATTTTGGATAAGGCTTGTCGAAGTTATGCAAGACGGCAGTACACCCAAACTCCTGATGGGAAGCGGGTAATGAAATAAGAGGGATTGAATCGAATAAGGAAGTTGATTCCAATTAAGGAGCCATGGTACATTGATTCATATCGAAGGAGAGGAAGACCGCATGTCTCAGGACGAGCTGTTCGATATTTTTAACGAACATATGGTTAAAATCGGCGAAGACACGCGCGAAAATGTTCGCGACAGCTCATAATTAATGATATTAACTATCGTACATGGACAGGACGAAAATTGTGCATTCACGAGGTTATCAGGGGAATTTATGAATTCTAATAGCATGATGGACAAACACCGGTTCGCCGGATTGAAAAGGGGAGAAACGGACATGAATGAACAGAGCAGGATCAACAAAAAAGCATGGGAATATCGGGCGTATGAATTTTGGTGCAAACGGGACGGACATCCACAAGCCAAAGCTGCTGAAATCATGAAAGACCCGCTGTCAAAACTCAAAAAGCACAAGCAATATTTCAGTCAAATATCCGGCAAGAAAATCGCGAATCTCTGCGGCTCCAACGGACGGAAAGCCGTTCCGCTGGCGCTGTTGGGCGCAGAGGTGACGGTGTTCGACATTTCCGAGGAGAACAAGCGGTACGCGCTTGAATTGGCTGCATGCGCGAATACCCGTATCGATTATGTCGTGACGGATATTTATGAGATCGATCTCGATCGATACGGAGATTATTTCGATACGCTGTACCTGGAAGGCGGCATTTTGCATTATTTCGGGGATCTGGATCGGTTGATGGCAATCCTGTACCGTATGTTGAAAGATGGAGGAAGCATGATCCTGAACGATTTTCATCCGTTCCGAAGGTGTCTCGCCGGCGACGGTGAAATCCGGTATTTCGATACGGAACTTCGCAAAGGAGACGTCGCTTACAAACATTTCTTTCCTGAAGAAGAACAGTCTGATTTTCCGGATGTCATGGTGCGGCTGTACACCATGAGCGATATTATCAATGCCGTGCTTGACTCCGGTTTCCGGCTCAAACGATTCGACGAGCATCGAGGCTGGAATGGAGAAAATATACCGTGGGAATTTACGATTCTGGCCCATAAACAGCAAGAAGACGAATGAATCTTAAAGGATATCCGCATCAAAAAAGCGCAACCAGCGCTTTCGGCTGTATGAGTTGGGGCAGCATGCCTTCCTTCAATGCGGCTAACAACTTGTTCCGCATTTGCGGCAATAATACGAAACGGGACGCTGAGAATAACACTTTGCTCGGAAAAACATCTCGGCATATTCGGAAAATATCACAGCTTGTAAAGGAGAATGAGCAATGGGATATATCAAGGAGTTGCGGCAAGCGGTCGGTTCCAGACCGATCATTATGGTAGGAGTGTGCGTGGTCGTCCGGAACGACAATGGAGACATCTTGCTGCAAAAACGAACGGATACGCTGGACTGGGGAACGATCGGCGGAGCGTTGGAATTGGCAGAGTCGCTGGAGGAAGCGGCGGCGCGCGAATTGATGGAGGAAACCGGCTTAAAAGCAGGCGCGTTTCGTTTTGTCACGCTGTTGTCGGGCCGAGACATGTATTTCCGCTATCCGCATGGAGATGAAGTATACAACGTAACCGCGGTGTACGAAGCGTTGGACGTAAGCGGAACGCCGAAGGTGAACGATAACGAGGGATTGGATCTCAAATACTTCCCGGTGCACGGGGATTGGTCGGAAGTGAGCTCGTTTTCCAAACTCATTCTGCAGAAGGCGGGCTACTTGCCGGGTTAAGCAAAAGAGGCGCTGAGAAAGCGGGATCGACGGCCGCAACGTCTACTCTCAAGATCGCGAACCGGTATCCGCTTGCAGTCCGCGATCCGCTAGTAAATGAACCTTCATCTGATCTCTGTTGTGTTCAAATGGAGGCGTATGGTAAATTTATCGTAAGCTGCGGGAATCCGCGTGAGTTCCTTATACTCGAACACGAAACGGGAGGCGCCCATGGTTCCGCTCAAACTGCCGAAAGATCAAAAAGACGAAATCATCAAAAAAGTACAAGCATTTTTCGAAGAGGAAAGGTCGGAGACGATCGGCATCCTTGCTGCCGACCAGCTTGTGGACTTCATGCTCAAGGAACTCGGACCGTATGTCTACAACAAGGCGATCGCCGACGTTCGGGTGTTGACGGCGGAGAAGGCCGCACAGTTCGAAGAAGAGTTATATGCGATGGAGATGCCGGTGAACAGGAGAAGGTAGGCGTCCCATTGGGGTGACACGGGCGACCGGTTGACATGGTAAACGGAACGATGGGGCAGGATCACCCTTTTGGGATTCGCTGTTCTTAGATTTCCCTTTATATTGGAGTGCGCGAAGTGTTTGAATGAAGGAGGGTATTTGATGACGAAAAAAGCGTTGATCAACATCGACTATACGTATGATTTCGTGGCCGATAACGGCGCGTTGACCTGCGGCAAGCCTGGTCAAGCGATCGAGGAGGAGATCGTCCGATTGACCGAGGAATTCATCGAACGGGGAGACAACGTGATTTTCGCGATCGACATTCATCGGGAGCAAGATCCTTATCATCCCGAGACGAAGCTGTTTCCGCCCCACAATATAGCGGGAACGGACGGGCGGAAACTGTACGGCGCGCTGCAGGACGTGTACGAGCGATCCAAGAATCTGGAACACGTATATTGGATGGATAAGACGAGATACAGCGCTTTTGCTGGCACGGATCTGGAGATCAGACTTCGTTCGAGGGGAATAACGGAAGTTCATCTCGTCGGCGTTTGTACGGATATATGCGTGCTGCACACGGCAGTGGATGCCTACAATAAAGGGTTTCAAATTGTCATACACGAGAAAGCTGTGGCGAGTTTCGACCAGCAAGGACATGAATGGGCGCTCCGTCATTTCAAAGGCACACTCGGCGCTGCGGTTGTTTGAACAACCGCAGTTTTTTTATGTGCGCGGAAGATTCCGCAAGGTCCTTGTCTGTGGAAGTCTTGGATAGGAAAAAACGTTCAACACGCCAAATCCCTATATATTACAATAGAAGTGCATTATTCCTGTTCACTCTCAAACTCTCGTGTTATAATTCCATTATTTGATTAGAAATTTATGAACATTATCAGGAGGTGTATGATGTCGCCGCTCACTTTCTTTGACGGAAGTAGAGTGGCGATTTTTTATGTTCACTGACGGGAAGGGAAATTAGGTGGTTGGCGTAGAAAACATAGCGTTGGAACGACAATCATCATCGGAGGAGCGCG